>Ga0256834_1000073_pt1 | contig 65637 bp, 59 predicted proteins | sample 4281140metaG_FD_190536 | JGI IMG/M metagenome (GOLD analysis project Ga0256834, IMG submission 190536) | Hydrothermal vent microbial communities from East Pacific Rise, Pacific Ocean - 4281-140 | ecosystem: Environmental > Aquatic > Marine > Hydrothermal vents | place: Pacific Ocean: East...
CGGACATGCTCCGGCTTACCCGGCATTTACTCGCTCCTGGTGGTTGCTGGCTGGCCATGAAAGGCAGTGTGCCCGATGAAGAACTGAAAATCCTGGAGCAGGAATTTCACTATGAAATCCATCCCCTCGCGGTTCCTGCCGAGGCCGGGCAGCGGCATGGGATCGTGCTTCGCCTGGTATTGTGAGAATTTTCCTACAGACACTCGGGGCGTTTGTCCATATCCACCATGCCTGATTGCGCCTATAGTGAAATTATCGAAGAGCAAAATCAGGCAGTAGGGATGTTCGGCATGGCGCAGCAGAACAGAAAAGTTTTGGAGACAGAGTCATTGGCGGTCAATCAGCCTTGCCTGCGGGAGCGACGCATGTTCCGGCTGCTGCTGCAAAGCAATCCCAATTATTTTGGCAATGCCCTGTCCAGCCCATTGTCTGCAAGAAAGCCCGTCCGTTGCAATACCTGGTATGAAGAAATTTGCTGCCTGGGGTATAACCCCCGGGAAAAGCTGTTGGGGGCGGTGGTTTGTCTTCACCAGTCCGGTGGTTATGCAATGGGTACGCGAATCAACAGTGAGCCAGAATTTGTGCGGTTTTATCTCTCATTTGATGGGGGAAAGTGTTGGGAAGATCAGGGTTGTGCCAGTGTGGAGGTTCACAATGCGGCCGCTGTGATGGATCGGCAGTATGCCGTTTTTCTGCAGCTGGCAAAGGGTGAAGACAGTTTTCCCGCACCCCAGGCCAGACTCAGAGCCATACTTTCCTGGAATGATATGCCTCCTGCCGGGGCTCCGGACTGGAAGCCGGTGTTTGGCAATGTTATTGAAACGCAGGTTTGCCTTTCTTCCCAGCCTGATCCGGATCAGGAATCGGCTGTCGTTGCGATAGCAGGTGACGGGGGCGAGCAGTTGCGCGGTATCGGGTTGACGATGCAGGATAATGCATTGCTGGCGGTGGTGCATGTCGAGAGGAAAAAATGCCTTTCCTGCTACCATCACGTTACCTTTTGGCTGGATGGTGATGACAGTGGCGCATTTGAAACGTATCTGGGCGCAGTTGACATGCCTGTATCTGCCTTGGGGGAGATCCCTGTCGGTGGGGTAGATTATGTGCTGCGCCTGCCAGTTGATTTTGAAGCCTACCGCCAGGATTGCGCCGAAAACAGCCGGGTGTTGCGGGTACGGGGAATTTTGTCTGGAAGCGAATCCGGCTCCCGCAGCGACTTCTGGTGTGTTCCTGCAGAGCGGGGATATGTGGATGTCTGCCTTACTGTTGCACCACGGGCGCATGCAGCGCCAGGGGCGATCGCCGTCATTGGTGGTGCTCCGGCAAAGACAGCAGAACCCGGTGAGATTTCCTTGCCGGGGATGGAGGCTGCTCCTGATGGGTTCCTGGTTCAGGGCGTACCGTTACCAAGACACAGCTATGTAGTAGAGGTCAGTGCGGACGGTCGGAACTGGAAGCCGCTCCTGGAGGAGGTGGTGGTTACAGATGCATATGGCGGCGTCCGTTGCCACCGGCCTGATCCGCGAACTGGTCGCTTTGAATACCTGCCTTTCGATGAGAATGTTGCCGGTGTACTGGCCTGTTGGGATGGTGCGGGTGTAGGAAAATGGCGGTTGCGGCTGCGAAATTATTTTGGCGGTGCGCTGTTGCCGGATAGTGATACCGTGATCGTGCATTTGCCTGATGAGGTGTTGTCTGATGATGAGCCTGGTTCTCCGCGCAAAGCGGGGGGAGGCAAGGCTTCGACCAAGCCAGCGGGCATGTTCGCCGCAGACGGGATGTATGAGCAGCATCGTTTGCTTATTGCCTGATCCGGGTAATTCCTTTTCCTCGTGAGCACCTTTCTACCACCTTGTCTCCCAGGCTGGTAAACTGGCGCCTTTCCATTCAGGATCACGAGCGTCATATGGTGCGGATCATCAGCATAGCCAACCAAAAGGGCGGTGTAGGCAAAACCACCACGGCGGTAAACCTTGCTTCAGCGCTGGCGGGAGTGCGCAAGCGCGTGTTGCTGGTGGATCTGGATCCCCAGGGAAATGCCACCATGGGCTGCGGGGTGGACAAGCATGAGCTGGAAGTGTCCGCCTGCGATGTGTTGCTGGAGAACACGCCTGTGCGCGGCGTATTGCAGCGCAGCACGGGAGATGAATTCGATGTGCTGCCGTCCAATACCGACCTGACCGCTGCCGAAGTGGGGCTGATGAACCATCCCATGAAAGAGCGCCGCCTGATCCTGTCGCTCAAGCCGGTGCAGGACAGCTATGACTACATCCTCATCGACTGTCCGCCTTCATTGAGTATGCTGACCATCAATGCATTCGTTGCCAGTGGCGGCGTGCTGGTTCCCCTGCAGACAGAATACTATGCCCTGGAAGGGCTTTCCGGGTTGCTCAATACCATTGAGCAGATTCGTGAATACTATAATCCGGAATTGAAGCTGGAAGGCATCCTGCGCACCATGCACGATATACGCAACCGGCTGTCGGCAGAGGTCTCCCGGCAGCTCATCGAGCACTTTGGTGATGAAGTATTCCGCACTATTATCCCGCGTAACGTGCGCGTTGCCGAAGCGCCCAGCCATGGGCAGTCGGTTCTCCTGTATGATAGGTACTCCCGGGGCGCGGTAAGTTACATGGCCCTGGCGAGTGAAATGGTGCGTCGGCACGAGTCACAATCAACTAGCGACTGAATATTATGGCGAAACGAGGATTAGGCAGGGGATTGGATGCTCTTTTGGGCAGTACGCAGTCAGCCTCCCCCCGCAGCAACCACGAGGCGCAAGGGGCAGTCGCCGCTGGTGAACCGGCATCGCTGGCGCTAGATCTGATACAGCGCGGGCGCTTTCAGCCCCGGCGGCATTTTGATGAAGACAAATTGCGGGAACTGGCCGATTCCATTGCCGCCCAGGGCGTGGTGCAGCCCGTGGTGGTGCGTCCTGTCGGAGGTGGCAAGCATGAACTGATCGCTGGTGAGCGCCGCTGGCGTGCGGCGCAGCTGGCAGGCTTGTCGGAAATCCCCGTGGTGGTGCGGGATGTCAATGATCAGGCCGCCATGGCCATGGGGTTGATCGAAAATATCCAGCGCGATGACCTGAACCCCCTGGAAGAAGCCCGGGCCTTGCATCGCCTGCTGGAGGAGTTTGAACTCACACACCAGCAGATTGCACAGGCTGTGGGCAAGTCACGCACCACAGTTACCAACCTGATGCGCCTGCTGGAGCTCAATCAGGACGTAAAGCAGCAGGTTGAAGAGGGAAGTCTTGAGATGGGCCATGCCCGGGCATTGCTGGCGCTGGAAGATGAGCTGCAAAGCCAGGCTGCCCGGGTGGTAGTGAAGAAAGGCCTGTCGGTAAGGGAAACCGAGGCGCTGGTGCGCCGCTTTAAGGAGCATGGCGGCGAGCCTGTCCGTAGTTCTACCGCACCGGCGGTGGAGGAAGACCCGGATGTGCGCCGTCTGGTGCAGGATCTCACCGACAAATTGGGCGCGCCGGTACAGCTGAAGCAGGCATCCGGCGGCAAGGGGAAGCTGGTGATCAGCTACAATAATCTCGATGAACTCGAAGGGATCATGGCGCATATCAAGTGATTTTCACCAGTGATTTTGTAATATGAATTCCTTTCTGCCGTTGCGGCAAAATTTAATGACTATATCGGTTGACCTTATGCGCAAAAATAATTATGATGCGCGAGGTTTGCAAGGAGACGTGGAAAATTGATAGGCAAGCCACTTGATTGGCGGCGTCTCAAACAGCTGTTAGTCATTCAGTCGGGGCTGGTTTTTTTGGCCACTGTGGCTGGCATGGTATTTGGGAAGGTGGCGGCATTGTCGGCATTTCTCGGGGGTGGCATTGCGCTGGGGGCAAGCGCTTTATTCGCTTTTCTGGTATTTGCACCCTACAGAGCGCAGCAACCGGGCGTCCTGGTAACAAGATTTTATATTGCAGAGGTTGGCAAATTGCTACTGGTGGCCTGTGCCTTTGCAGTGATTTTTATTTGGGTAAGGCCGCTGAATGCAGTGGCTCTTTTTGTGAGTTTTTTTCTGGTTCAGGTGGTGTCTCCGCTTTTGGCGCACTGGCTGACAGGTGAGGCACAGAGATAAGTAGAAACGATGGCTTCCGGCGACACGATTACTTCCAGTGAATATATTCAGCACCATCTCACCAACCTGACTTTCGGGCGCCTTCCCGATGGGAGCTGGGGGATCGCGCATTCGGCGGCAGAGGCCAAGGAGATGGGTTTCTGGGCGCTGCATCTGGACAGTCTGCTCTGGTCCGCGGGGCTGGCGGTGTTGTTTTCCTACTTCTTTTATAAGGCGGCGAAAAATGCAACCGCCGGCGTTCCCGGAAATCTGCAGAACTTTGTGGAAATGATGGTGGATTTCGTTGACGACAGCGTCAAGGGATCCTTCTCCGGCCGCAACCCCTTGATCGCTCCCCTGGCGTTGACAGTCTTCTGCTGGGTGTTCCTCATGAACCTCATGGATCTGGTGCCCGTGGATCTCATCCCCCGCATTGCGGCGGAAATCGGCATTGGTCACATGAAGATCGTGCCCACGACTGATCCCAATATTACCTTTGGTCTGGCGCTGGGCGTATTTGCGCTGATCATCTATTACAGTATCAAGATCAAGGGTGTCGGAGGGTTTATCCACGAGCTTACCGGCATGCCTTTCCAGACCAGCAATGCGGCTCTCAAGCCCATCTTTTTCGTCATCAATCTGTTTCTAGAAGGTGTCAATCTCATCGCCAAGCCGATTTCCCTTTCACTGCGGCTTTTCGGCAATTTGTATGCGGGCGAGATGATTTTTATACTGATCGCGTTGATGTACGGATCCGGCATCGCTATGGGGCTGTTTGGTGGGGCGCTGCAGTTCGTGTGGGCGGTGTTCCATGTTCTGGTCATTACCCTGCAGGCGTTCATCTTCATGACCCTGACCATTGTTTATCTGGACATGGCTCATAATGAACACTGATTTTTATTTCACTTTAACTTAACTTTTGCTTTAAAAACTGGAGACAATCATGGAACAAGCACTGCTGGTTATCGCCGCCGCTATCATGATGGGGCTGGGTGCCGTTGGCGCCGCTATCGGTATCGGTGTTCTCGGGGGACGCTTCCTGGAAGGCGCCGCTCGCCAACCGGAGTTGATTCCCATGTTGCGTACGCAATTCTTCATCGTCATGGGTCTGACAGACGCCGTACCCATGATCGCTGTGGGTCTTGGTATGTACGTGCTGTTCGCCCTTGCAGGTTAAGACCTCGGGTGATCTTTACAACCTCTCGTCTTAATGGGGTAGCGGGATGAATATCAATCTGACTCTCTTCGCCCAATTGATATCTTTCGCGGTGTTCGTTTGGTTCACCATGAAATATATCTGGCCGCCGATGATCAAGGCACTGGATGAGCGCAAGGCGCACATCGCTGATGGTCTGGCCGCCGCCGAGCGTGGTGTGCATGAAAAAGAGCTGGCGCAACAGGCCGCTCTGGAAAAACTTCATGAAGCGAAGCAGCAATCTGCGGAAATTGTTTCCAGAGCAGAAAAGCGTGCTGCAGAAATCGTCGATGAAGCCAAAGGTCAGGCGCGGGTCGAAGGTGAGCGTTTGCTCATAGCGGCGCGAGCAGAAATCGATCAGGAAGCCAACAAGGCTCGCGAGGTTTTGCGTACCAAGGTAGCGGAGCTGGCGGTTATGGGTGCAGAGAAAATTCTGCGTAAGGAAATCAATGCCGAAGCTCACAAGGATATTGTGGACTCCCTGGCCAAGCAGATCTAGGCGATATCATGTCTGATTTGATTACCATTGCCAGGCCATATGCCGAAGCCGTGTTCGCCCGGGCGACAGAGACCGATGCGCTGGACAGCTGGGCGGAGACGCTGGACTTTCTGTCCGCAGTAGTCTCGGATCCAACTGTGGCCGACATCATCGTCAACCCGGCGGTGGAGCACGGGCGCAGGTTGCAGTTATTGCTGGATATTGGCGCGGAGCAGCTGTCGGAAGAAGGGCAGAATCTGCTGCGAGTGCTGGTAGAAAATGATCGACTGCCGACCCTGCCAGATATTGCAACGCTGTTTCACCAGATGAAAAGCGAACATGACGGTGCCATTGATGTGGAAGTCATTTCTGCCTACGCACTCAAGCCTGATGCTGAAAAAGAGCTTGTCACCGCTTTGAAGAAAAAGCTGGGACGGGAAGTCAACATCAGCAGCAGCAAGGATCCGGCGCTGATTGGCGGTGTAAAGATTCGCGCAGGCGATATGGTTATTGATGGTTCAGTGGCTGGGCAGTTGTCCCAGCTGGCCAACGAATTAGGAATTTAAGCGGGTAAGCGACATGCAACTCAATCCCTCTGAGATAAGCGAGCTGATCAAGAGCAGAATCGAGAAATTCGATCTGAAATCAGAAGCTCATAATGAAGGTACGGTGACCGCCGTTACAGACGGTATCGTTCAGATCCACGGGCTGGCAGACGCCATGTCCTACGAAATGCTGGAATTTCCCGGGAATACCTTCGGTCTGGCCCTCAACCTCGAGCGCGACACCGTCGGTGCCGTAGTGCTGGGTGATTACAAGCATATTACTGAAGGTGACTCGGTAAAATGTACCGGCAAGGTGCTGGAAGTGCCCATCGGCCCGGAACTTCTCGGGCGCGTGGTCGATACCCTGGGTAATCCTCTGGATGGGAAAGGCCCCATCGAGACCGAGAAAACTGCTCCCATGGAGCAGATTGCTCCAGGTGTAATCGAGCGGCAATCTGTTGATCAACCTGTGCAGACCGGGATCAAGTCCATTGATGCCATGGTGCCCATCGGGCGCGGTCAGCGGGAGCTGATCATCGGTGATCGCCAGACCGGTAAATCGGCCATCGCCATCGATGCCATCATCAACCAGAAAGGCACTGGCGTAAAATGTGTCTATGTGGCTGTGGGGCAGAAAAACTCTACCATTGCACAACTGGTGCGCAAGCTGGAAGAGCATGGTGCCATGGATCACACCATTATCGTTGCTGCACCGGCTGCGGATTCTGCTGCGATGCAGTTTCTGGCGCCCTATGCCGGATGCACCATGGGGGAGTATTTCCGTGATCGTGGTGAAGATGCCTTGATCGTCTTTGATGATCTGACCAAGCAGGCATGGGCCTACCGCCAGGTATCCCTGCTGCTGCGTCGTCCCCCCGGCCGTGAAGCTTATCCCGGTGACGTATTCTACCTGCATTCCCGTCTGCTGGAGCGTGCTGCGCGCATCAACGAGGCAGAAGTGGAGCGGTTGACCAACGGTGAAGTGAAAGGTAAAACGGGCTCTTTGACCGCCTTGCCGATCATCGAAACCCAGGCGGGTGACGTGTCTGCCTTCGTACCGACCAACGTAATCTCGATTACAGATGGCCAGATCTTCCTTGAGTCGGATCTGTTCAACGCCGGTGTGCGTCCCGCGATCAACGCCGGCCTATCGGTATCCCGTGTTGGCGGTGCCGCCCAGACCAAGATCATCAAGAAATTGGGTGGTGGTGTACGTCTGGCGCTGGCGCAGTATCGTGAACTGGCGGCGTTTTCCCAGTTTGCTTCTGATCTGGATGAAGCAACACGCAAGCAGCTGGAGCGTGGTCAGCGCGTAACCGAACTGATGAAGCAGGGGCAGTATTCGCCTTTGTCCGTGGCAGAAATGGCGATCTCGCTGTTTGCCGCCAACGAAGGCTATCTGGATGATGTGGAAGCAGACAAGGTCGTTGATTTTGAAGCAGCCCTGCTTTCCTACATGGCCGGTAGCCAAAGCAAGTTGATGGACAAGGTCAATGAGAGTGGTGACTGGAATGATGAAATTGAAAAAGCATTCCATGAAGCGCTGAAAGATTTCAAGGCGAACAACAGCTGGTAATTCCGTGACTACGGTATTCACTGACACAAGGTTGAATCATGGCAGGCGCTAAAGAAATACGCACACAGATCGGCTCCATCAAGAACACGCAAAAAATCACGCGTGCGATGGAGATGGTTGCGGCAGCGAAGATGCGCAAGGCGCAGGATCGCATGCGGGCATCGCGCCCCTATGCGGAAAAAATGCGTACGGTAATCGGGCATCTGGCTCTGGCTCACCCCCAGGTGAAGCACCCCTTTATGGAAAAGCGGGAGTTGAAAGCGGTGGGTTATATCATCGTTTCTTCCGACCGGGGCTTGTGTGGCGGCTTGAACAACAACCTGTTTCGTCGGCTGGTGAAGGATGTGGAAAAACTGCATGCAGCGGATGTCGCAGTGCGTTACTGCCTGGTTGGTAGCAAGGCCGTTGCCTTTTTCAGCCGGGTAGGTGGTGATGTTCTGGCGCAGGCAATCCAACTGGGCGAGTCAGCGCATATGGATGACCTGGTTGGTACGGTAAAAGTAATGCTGGATGCCTACGCCAATGGTGAAGTGGACGAAGTGCGCATCGCCTATAACCGTTTCGTCAACACCATGACCCAACAGCCTATCGTGGAGCAACTGGTGCCTTTGCAGGAAGCTGATGAAGAAGAAGCGGACAAGCTCAAGCATCACTGGGACTATATCTACGAGCCGGAAGCGAAAGAAGTGCTGTCTGATCTGTTGGCCCGTTATGTCGAATCCTTGGCATACCAGGCTGTGGTAGAAAACGGCGCCAGCGAGCAATCTGCACGTATGGTGGCGATGAAATCTGCTTCCGACAATGCGGGCGGCCTGATCGATGAGCTGGAGCTGGTGTACAACAAAGCGCGGCAGGCGGCGATTACGCAGGAAATTTCCGAGATCGTCAGTGGCGCGGCAGCGGTATAACGATTTTTGACTTTTTGTTATTCGTCGCCAATGAGGCGACACGAACATTAAATTTTAAGAGGATCCGCACATGAGTACGGGTAATGTGGTGGAAATCATTGGTGCTGTGGTAGACGTGAAGTTTCCACGTGACTCCATGCCAAAGATCTATGATGCACTGAAAATCGAATCGGATGACCTGGTTCTGGAAGTGCAACAGCAACTGGGTGACGGCGTGGTTCGTACTATTGCCATGGGATCAACTAACGGTTTGAAGCGGGGGCTGGACGTGGCCAACACCGGAGCGCCTATCAGCGTACCAGTGGGCCAGGGTACTCTGGGACGAATCATGGATGTACTGGGTAAGCCGGTTGATGATGCCGGGCCAGTGAAAGCCGATGTGGTGATGCCCATCCATCGTGAGGCGCCGAAACTCGAAGACCAGGCCACTACTACAGATGTTCTGGAAACCGGAATCAAGGTTATCGATCTTATCATGCCCATCGTCAAGGGCGGCAAGGTCGGTCTGTTCGGGGGTGCCGGTGTTGGTAAGACCGTAACCCTTATGGAGCTGATCCGGAATATCGCCGTGGAACACTCCGGGTTCTCCGTATTCGCCGGTGTGGGCGAGCGTACCCGTGAGGGCAACGACTTCTACCACGAGATGAGCGAAGGCGGCGTACTGGACAAGGTATCCCTGGTATATGGCCAGATGAACGAGCCTCCCGGTAACCGTCTGCGTGTGGCGCTGACCGGCTTGACCATGGCGGAATACTTCCGCGATGAAGGCCGTGACGTACTGATGTTCATCGACAACATCTACCGTTACACCCTGGCGGGAACCGAGGTTTCTGCACTGCTGGGCCGTATGCCTTCTGCGGTAGGTTATCAGCCCACCCTGGCGGAAGAAATGGGCGTGTTGCAAGAGCGCATCACCTCCACCAAAACAGGTTCCATCACCTCCTTCCAGGCGGTTTATGTGCCTGCGGATGATTTGACTGATCCCTCTCCCGCAACCACTTTCGCCCACCTGGACGCGACGTTGGTGCTGTCCCGGCAGATTGCCGAACTGGGTATTTATCCTGCGGTGGATCCGCTGGATTCCACCTCCCGGATTCTTGATCCCCTCGTTGTGGGTGTCGAGCATTATGAGACAGCGCGTGCGGTACAGGGCGTATTGCAGCGTTACAAGGAACTGAAAGACATCATCGCTATCCTGGGTATGGACGAACTGTCCGAAGATGACAAGCTCATCGTACAGCGTGCGCGCAAGATTCAGCGCTTCTTGTCCCAGCCTTTCTTCGTTGCAGAAGTGTTCACCGGCGCACCGGGCAAGTATGTATCCCTGAAAGACACCATCAAGTCGTTCAAGGCCATCGTTGCCGGTGAGTATGATCACCTGCCTGAGCAGGCTTTCTACATGTGTGGCGGTATCGAAGATGTCATCGAGAGAGGCGCTCAGCAAAGCTGAGCCCAAGCTGGAGAATAAATCATGGCCATGACTGTGCATGTGGATATCGTCAGTGCTGAAGGCAGCCTGTTTTCCGGGCAGGGCGAGATGATCTACGCGCCTGCTGTTATGGGCGAAATCGGTATTGCTCCCCGCCATGCACCCTTGGTCACCCGTTTGAAGCCGGGTGACGTGCGTGTTGATCCCGGCCAAGGCAAGCCCATGGAGCATTTTTATGTTTCTGGCGGCATTATCGAGGTGCAACCCTTCCGCGTGACCATTATGGCTGACACCGGCCTTCGGGCTGCAGACCTTGATGAACTGGCGGCAAAAGAAGCCAAGCAGCGTGCCGAGGAAGCCCTGGTAAATAAATCTGGTAAAATGGAGCTGGCCAAGGCGCAGGCGGAACTGGTCGAGGCCATGGCGCAGCTCAGAACGATTGAAAAACTGCGCAAAGTGAAAAAATAACAGTAGCTTAACGAATCTGGTTCCAAATTCTGGCCTTGGCGGTGAACACCGTCAGGGCTGTTCCTTTTTTATAGATTGTGTATTTATGGCCAAAGAAACTGTACAACCCGGAAAGTATGTCTCCATCAGCTACACCATCCGTGACCAGGAGGACAATGTAGTCGAGCAACACGATCTGCCTATCGGCTTCGTGTATGGATCGGATACGGAGCTGATCGGTGGCATGGACAAGGCCATTGTTGGCAAAGCGCCAGGTGAAGAAGTGGAAGTCAGCCTTGCTCCCCAGGATGCTTTTGGTGAGCGTGATCCGGAACTGACTTTTACCGATGAGCTGGACAATGTCCCTCCGCAATTTCGCCATGTGGGCGCAGAAGTGCAGATGCAAAATGAGGCTGGAGAGGCCAAGACCTTCTTCATCTCAAAGATCGAAGATGGCCAGGTGACCATTGATGGAAATCATCCCCTGGCGGGAAAAACACTGACGGTGCAAGTAAAAGTCCTCGAAGTGCGTGACGCACAGCCCGGAGAGGAACGCACCAGTGGCATTCATTCCGTTCAGGCGCCAGGATCGACAAGTATCAATTAAACAGGGGTTTTCATGAAACTGGGCATCGTCATTCTCGCAGCAGGGCAGGGCACAAGAATGAAGTCCAGCCTGCCCAAAGTGCTGCATCTTTTGGCGGGGCGTCCCCTGCTTGCTCATGTACTCGAAACCGCGTTGTCTTTGCAGCCGGAGAAAACCGTGGTGGTGTATGGCCATGGCGGGGAGCAGGTTCGGGATGCCATCGATGAACCTGATGTGCTTTGGGTAGAGCAAAGTGAGCGATTGGGCACGGGCCATGCAGTACAGCAGGCCATGCCGTTGTTGCAGGACATGGACAAGGTGCTGGTGCTGTATGGCGATGTGCCTCTGATCCGGAAAGAAAGCCTGCAAAAGCTCATCGGCAATGCGCAATCCGGCGTGGGGTTGATGACACTTACCCTGAAAGACCCAGCCCGTTATGGGCGCATCCAACGCGATCCCTCCGGCAAGGTGCAATGCATCGTGGAGCAGAAAGATGCTTCTCCGGAACAACTGGCCATCAAAGAAATCAACACCGGTATTATGCTGGTGGATACCCCTCATCTGCAACAGTGGCTGCAGGAACTTTCCCCGAAAAACGCCCAGAGTGAATACTATCTCACCGACATCATTGCCATGGCGGTGCGCGATGGCGTGGACGTGCATGTCACCCAGCCCGGGAATGCGGTTGAGGCGGAGGGCATCAATGACCGCCCGCAGCTTGCCTTCCTGGAGCGGGTGCTGCAACGCTGGCAGGCAGAGGCGCTGATGCGTGATGGCGTAACCCTGCTGGATCCCGCCCGCTTTGATCTGCGTGGCAACCTGGCAGCAGGAACAGATGTGACTCTGGATGTAAACGTGATCATCGAAGGCCAGGTCGTGTTGGGCAGTGGTGTTTCCATTGGCGCAAACACCGTCCTGCGCAATGTGCAGGTGGCTGACAACGTGTGCATTCGCGAGAACTGCGTGATAGAAGATGCAGTTATCGGTACAAGCAGCACCATCGGGCCGTTTTCGCGCATCCGTCCCGGTACCCGCCTTGCCGATGGCGCCCATGTGGGCAATTTCGTGGAAATCAAGAATTCCAGCATTGGACCTGGCTCCAAAATCAACCATCTGAGCTATATTGGCGACACGCAAATGGGCGCTGGCGTCAATATCGGCGCAGGCACCATCACCTGCAATTACGATGGCGCCTACAAGCATCAGACGACCATAGGAGACAAAGCCTTCATCGGCTCCAATGCAGCTTTGGTGGCCCCGGTGTGTATTGGTGAAAATGCTACCATTGGTGCAGGCTCCGTCATCGCAAAAGATGCGGCAGCGGGTGAGCTGGCTGTGGCGCGAGGCAAACAGATAACCATCAAGGGCTGGAAGCGGCCTGTAAAGGAGAAGTAGCATGTGCGGAATTGTTGGCGCCATCGGGCATCGGGATATTACCCCCGTACTCATGGAAGGGCTGAAGCGCCTGGAATACCGCGGCTATGATTCGGCCGGCATCGCCATCCGGGATGCGAATGGGCACATGCAACGCATTCGCTCCGTAGGCAAGGTCGCATCCCTGCAGGAACGCCTGGCGGAAGCCCCCATTGTTGGCGAGCTGGGCATCGCCCATACCCGCTGGGCCACCCACGGCATCCCCGCAGAGCGCAATGCACACCCGCATATGAGCGGCGAGCGCGTGGCCGTGGTGCACAATGGCATCATCGAAAACCATGCAGAACTGCGTGCTGAACTGGAAGCAGACGGCTATCGCTTTGTTTCAGAAACAGATACAGAGGTCATTGCCCACCTGCTGGCGCGGGCGCTGAAAACCGAGCCTGATTTCCCCAGCGCCTTCCGTGCGGTTACCTCACGTCTGGTCGGCGCCTACGCTCTGGCCGCCTCCAGCCCGGATGATCCCGACCGGATTGTAGTGGCGCGGGCCGGCAGTCCGTTGGTTATCGGCGTGGGCAAAGGCGAACATTTTATCGCTTCGGATGTCTTCGCCCTGTTGCCGGAAACCCAGGATTTTATCTTTCTGCAAGAAGGCGATCTGGCCGAAATCTACAGGGATCATGTAAGGATTTTTGACCAGGATGGTGCGGAGGTAGAGCGGCCCGTCAGCTCTTCCCAACTTGATGCCAGCGCAGTGGACAAGGGTTCTTACCGCCACTACATGCTCAAGGAAATATTCGAGCAGCCCGGAGTGGTGGCAGAGACCCTGGAAGGGCGCATCCACAAGGGACGGTTGTTGGTAGAAAGTTTCGGCCACGAAACCACCGCCCTGTTGGATAAAACAGAACAGGTGCACATCATCGCCTGCGGCACCAGCTATCATGCCGGCCTGGTCGCCCGCTACTGGTTTGAAGATATCGGCATACCCTGCATGGTCGAGGTGGCCAGCGAATACCGTTATCGCAATGTCGTGGTTCCCCCCAACACCCTGTTTGTCACCATCTCCCAATCCGGTGAAACCGCCGATACCCTGGCCGCCCTGCGCGGCTCCCGGGACGAAGGTTATCTGGGCAGCATGGTGATATGCAATGCGCCCGAAAGCTCTCTGGTGCGGGAATCCGATGTGGCGCTCATGACCCGCGCCGGCAAGGAAATCGGCGTTGCCTCCACCAAGGCCTTCACCACCCAGCTGGTGGCCCTGCGTCTGCTGGTACTGGCCCTGGCCAAACGCATGGGACAGAGCGTGGAAGAGCAGCGGCTGCTCATCGAAGAGCTGCACGCCTTGCCGCGGCAACTGGAAGTGGCCTTGCGCCTGAACGATGCCATTCGCCAGATGGCGGAATCTTTTTCCGACAAGGAACACGCCCTGTTTCTGGGGCGGGGGCCTTTCTATCCCATTGCCATGGAAGGAGCGCTAAAGCTCAAGGAAATCTCCTACATCCATGCCGAAGCCTATCCCGCCGGCGAACTGAAACATGGCCCCCTGGCCCTGGTGGACGAAAAAATGCCAGTGGTCTGCGCCCTGCCCAACGACCCCCTGCTGGACAAGGTGCTGTCCAATCTGCAGGAAGTGCGCGCCCGGGGAGGGGAGCTGTTCCTGTTCAGCGACCAGGCCGTGAATATCGGGCTGGACAAATACCAGTCCCTTACCCTGGCGGACATCAACCCCAGCACCGCACCAATCGTCTATACCATCCCCCTGCAACTGCTTGCCTACCACGTCGCCGTACTCAAGGGCACGGATGTCGATCAGCCACGCAATCTGGCGAAATCAGTGACGGTGGAGTAGTTGGTTTTGTTGTTTGGTGAGAATTATTTGGTGAGAATAAAGTCGTAAGAGAGTTATCCACAGGGAATAATAAAGTCGTAATATCAGATTTCCCAAAAAATGGGTGTGCCCTTGTAGTTTGGAAGAGCTAGCAATATCGGTATGCGTGATACTGTGGCAGATAGATTGATATTGATAAAAAGTATATATATATAAACTATGGTGGGAATCGGCGTATATCATGTTCAGCGAGGAAAGGTATTTTGTTGAATACAAGAAGATTCGCAATCGCTTTAGAAAGTATCGATATGTTGATCTATTTCACCTAGGGTTACATCACCTTCACTCACCATCCAAGAGTTCCCTTCAGGCCATAGAGAAACTACCATGGGTAGTTATGTTGTTGTTTAAATGGATGTTGTTGGATGATCAATACCCTAACTCTCGAGGGAAAACTGTTTCACAAGCAATTCTTGATCGCCTACTGTCAGATATCCATCATCTGTCTACTAAAGCGGGACTGCCCAGCCAATATGCTCATCATGTGATTTTCATGCGAAAGCTAGCGAATCAACAGATACTGTATCAGGAAGAAATGCGATTTACTTGCTTGGCAAGAGAAAAAATACTGTTTTCTGGTTTGCCAGAGAAGCACCAAATCGGAAAAATGTTTTTCAATATTACGGGTCTTCATATTCCACAATATGTAGAGTTGATGGCAGCTCTATTAGTTCAAATGCATGAGAGTATTGATGATCCGTTAATCAAGACAGAGTGGTTTGAACCTCTTGGGTCCAAATACCCCCAGGAAATTCTGGAGCGGTTTTTTCTTACCATCTCCAAAGATCTTGACGACGTCAGGCAGGCGCTATTAGCACTGGACAACGGCAGGCGCTTAGCGAATGAATACTATGAGGTTACGCCATTTGTCAGGTTTCCCTTAATTACTGCTGAAAATGATCATCTGATTACTTCCAAGTTTATCTTATACCGATGTGCTGAATCATTTGTCTATGACACGTTAAGGGAGTGGAATGCGGATAAATTTATGGCAAAGTTCGGTAGGATATTTGAGGCTTATGTTGAAAGGGTATTGAAACTTACCCATCTGCCTTATCGTACAGAAATTCAATTGATGCAACTACTGGGGCCTTCCGGATTGCAGATTGACTTTCTTGTGGAAGAAGAATCGGCAAATATCTTTATTGATGCCAAGGGCGTGGAAATGTCCCGCAAAGGGCAAACTACCCACTCCCCATCCACCATTAGAAGCGCCACGAAAACTTCCATATTGAAAGCGATTAAGCAAGCACACGCTGTGCTAAAAAAAATGGCTGATTCGACGGGGCAAGGTCTGGCTGCGGATAAGCATAACTATCTGCTTATTATCACATACAAGGAATTCTTCTTGCGGAATGGCGCAACCTACTATGATGCAGTTGCCAAATCAGATATGGATCAGATTTACGCTAAACATGAAAACTATCCAGCCATTCTCGCAGAAAATATCTATTTTATTGCCATTGATGAATTTGATATCCTTTGCCAGACCATCGGTTCCCGTAAACTAAGTCTTGCCAAGATCCTCGCTACTTTCCGAGCCAATGACAGTGATCCTCACACCAGTAAATTTACTTTCCGCCAGCGTCTATCAAATTTAGGGGTAGATCCAGAAATACCTGAGCACTTGGATGTTCCTGGTTTAATGAGTTCTTTGGAGTTAATACTGGATTCTGCGACTTGATGATATAGCTGTATGTTTGTTCTGGTGGTGGATCAAATACCATAGATTACTGATGCATCAGTGTCACCCCGATTGTCTTCAATACTGGACCATAGCTCAATTAAATTTGAACCATCGGTTTGGTCTATCCATTGATAGAGGCGACATTTCCAGAAGTTCCATCCCTCCGTGTGGATACGGAACGTGTCAACCTAATTTGAACCAGCTCTTTTACAATTAACGTATATTTGCCCTGGGTAGGGTTGGAAAGTTCACACCGGATTCTGGTGTGTGGTTTCCCTCCTTGATCACCGGATTGATATACACATGCTCCGGGGGCATCTTCACCTTGGGCGGCCCTTGGACAAAGCGTTCCGGATGACGCCGGTAAGCCTCATCCATTGCAGTTTGCTGTCGTTTGGCAAGCACTTGGTGCTCTCCGGTAAATACCTGCTGCGGTGTAAAGCCATTGAGTGCGCTGTGGTGATGATCTTCGTTGTACCAACGCACATAGTCCTGACACCAATGCTGCGCGTGTGCATAGTCGTCGAACCTTCTCGGGTAATCCGGTTGATATTTCAGCGTCTTGAACTGGGCTTCACTCATGGCATTGTCATTGCTGACCCGAGGGCGGCTATGACTGGCGGTAATGGCCAATTCGGATAACAGATCCAGATAGCAATGTGCCGTCATGGGGGCGCCACGATCCTGATGCAGGGTGAGTGTATTTGATGAAATTTCATAGCGTTGTGCCGCTTCCAGCATGAGTTGACCGGCTAGGCCGCTGTTGTCGGCGCTCTCCCTGCTGGTTTTCGCTACGCAGCAAGCGGTGCATGGTACTGATGGAACACAGATACCGCCCCTGGTCCAATAGGTCATAATAAATTTCTGCGGGCGGTTGGTTGCAATACGCATCACTGTTCATCAGTGACAATACCTTTTGCCGCTCAGCCAAGTCCAATGCCCGCGCCTGTTGAGTGGCTTTTCGTCGGTGTGACAGCGGTTTGGGCGGCCCGCAGAAGGCGGCGCGATGCAACTGATTTCTCAAGGTATTTCTACAAACAGCCAAGGCATCGCATGCCTTCCGTTGTGACAGATGTACTGGCAAATCCTGCTGCAACAGACTCATGACGAGCCCTCGCGTTCGGCCTGCTCGATCAGTGCCAAGGCTTTTTTTTGAAGTTCCAGGCAACTGTCTTTCACGAGCAATTGTTTTTTGAGACGGGCATTTTCCTTTTCCAGTTGCTCGATCCGGCGCTGCTCCGGCGTTTTGACGGCAGCAGGCCCTGGCTGGGACTTGCTCAAGCCCTTTACGCCTTGGTTTTCAAATTCCCGTCGCCACTGGGCCAGTTGATTGGAATACAGCTTTTCACGACGCAACAAGGCACCCAACTCACCATGTTTACAAGCTGCGGCCTGTTGTAAGATGGATAACTTGTAATCCACAGTGAAAGTGCGGCGCGTGCGCTTTTCCAGTTGGGGATCAGGGCGGACTTCCTGGGTCTTGGCAGTATCGGGTTTTGGCATCTTCAAGCTCCTTTCGCCCTGAAATCGATGTTATCTCACAATAGCATGGCTCAGGCTTAGGTTGACACACAGGGCCTGAGATAGGCAGTTCTGAACGATTTGCGCACCGCAGGCATTTAGCAGGCGCACAAGAAGGCTCAGTTGGGTGGTTGGAACCCGGACTCAGCATTGGGGCTCGATCCATTCCGATACCTGGAGGGGCCGGCTGCTGATCTGGCTAGCCGTGGAGTGATTGTGGTATCCCCTGTTTCAGGGTGATGGAAGATGCGACCAAAACTAGATCGGTATGACCTGCCTGCGAGGTATTCCCTGATCGTTTCCATTCGTGCACCAGAAGTCGATGTGGAGATTTACTCCGCTATTGAGAATAAGGTGAAGACGGAGGTGGAAGTCTGAACTACTACACCTGATCTTTTCCTGTATCAATAACCATGGTTCGGGCGGTCAAAGTCTACCATGCCATATTGCCGGTATATACCTGGATGAAACCTTATCCTTTTGCTTCAAAGTCTTTCTTGTCCACCGCCAGATGATAGGTGGGATCCTCCATTACATTCACTTCCACCAGGTCGCCTGCCGTTTTCAGCAGCTGGCGGCATTCCGGGCTGAGGTGTTTGAGATGCAGGCGTTTGTGTTCCCTAAGATAGCGTTCGGCGAGCTTGTCGATGGCTTCGATGGCGGAATGATCGGCGACCCGGGCGTTCTTGAAATCCACCACTACATCATCCGGATCATTCTTTGGATCGAAGATTTCCTGAAAATGATGCACCGAGGCGAAGAACAGCGGGCCATTCAGTTCATAGACCTTGCCGCCCATGCGGTTGCTGCGGCTGGTGGCGTTGATATGCTTTGCATGCTGCCAGGCAAAAACCAGCGCAGACAGGATGACGCCGATGATGACCGCAACCGCCAGGTCGTAGAATACGGTGATTGCGGCAACCGATATTCCAATGAGGGTGTCTGCGGGCGGGATTTTGCCGATCAGCCGGAAGCTGCACCACTCGAAAGTGCCGATGACCACCATGAACATGACGCCTACCAGCACCGCGATGGGGATCTGCTCGATGAGGGGCGAGCCGACCAGGATGAAGGACAGCAGGAACAGGGCGGCACTGATGCCGGACAATCGTCCCCGGCCGCCGGATTTGATGTTGATGATGCTTTGTCCCACCATGGCGCAGCCGCCCATGCCGCCGAACAGACCGGTGGTGGCGTTGGCAACGCCCTGGCCGATGCACTCGCGGTTGGGCTGGCCCCGGGTTTCGGTGAGTTCGTCCACCAGGTTCAGGGTCAGCAGGCTTTCGATCAATCCCACCAGAGCCATGATCAGGGCATAGGGAAATACGATTTTCAGGGTTTCCAGGTCAAAGGGAATATCCGGAATATGGAAGCTGGGCAGGCCACCCTGGATCGACGCCATATCGCCCACGGTTGCCGTGTTCAGGCCAAACCCGAGCGCAACCAGGGTGCCGGCGATAATCGCCACCAGGGTGGAAGGCACTGCCTTGGTCAGCCTGGGGAGGTATTCGATGATCGCCATGGTCAGGATGATTAGCCCGAGCATGATCATCAATGCCTCGCCGCTGATCCACTGGGCGCTGCCGGCGGCATCGGTGAGGATGTTTCCACTGGCATCCCGGAGTTTGAACTGATCCAGTTGGGCGATAAAAATTACCAGTGCCAGCCCGTTGACGAAGCCCAGGAACACCGGATGGGGCACCAGGCGAATGAACTTGCCCAGCTTCAGCACCCCGAACAGGATCTGGATGGCGCCCGTGAGCACCACGGCGGCGAACAGATACTCCACACCATGTTCCACCACCAGGGATACGATCACCACGGCAATGGCGCCGGTAGCGCCGGTGATCATGCCCGGACGGCCGCCGATCACGGCGGCAATCAGGCCCATGATGAAGGCCGCGTACAGGCCCACCAAAGGGGCGACATGGGCGACAAAGGCGAAAGCGACTGCTTCGGGCACCAGCGCCAGGGCGACGGTCAGCCCGGACAGGATGTCGTTTTTTGCATTTTGGGGAGAATGCTTGGAGATGATATCGAACATGTGATCGTGTCTTCCCTGGTGGCGCGAGCCGGGTGGTGGGATTCCTGCACAGACAACCCTGTGGGAAATGGAAAAAAGCGTGCTATTCTAGTCGAAATCCAAGGGGTTGTCCCCGTTGTTTCTTGCTTCAGGAACCACTAATTAGAATGATCATCACTCTTTCGCCTTCAAAAGGGCAGGATTTTGAAACACCGGTCTCGGCAGGGGGTGTCACCCAGCCGCAGATGCTGGACGAGTCCCTGCTGCTCATCGAAGAGTTGCGCCAATACGACGCCGTGCGGCTCCGCGAGCTGATGTCGGTAAGCGAGAATATCGCCAGGCTGAATGTGGAACGCTACCAATCTTTCGCCACGCCGTTCACCAGCCAGAATGCCCGTCCGGCGCTGTTTGCCTTCAAGGGGGATGTATATCGCGGCATTCCCGTTGGAGAATACGGCCAGGATGATCTGGATTTTGCCCAGGCGCATTTGCGTATATTGTCCGGGTTGTATGGTTGCTTGCGCCCCCTGGACCTGATCCAGCCCTACCGCCTGGAGATGAAGACCAAACTGAAAAATCCTCGGGGTGAGAATCTCTACCGGTTCTGGGGGGATCGCATCACCCGATGCCTGAATGCCGAGCTGAAAAGCCACAGGGAACCCGTGTTGATCAACCTGGCCTCCAACGAGTATTTCAAGGCGGTAAAGCCCGGGCTGCTGGACGGCCGCTTGCTGGATATTGCCTTTAAGGAGGAGAAGAACGGCAAGGCGCGGGTTATCGCGGTCTTCGCCAAACGGGCGCGGGGCATGATGGCAGACTATATTATCCGCAACCGGCTGGAAGAGCCCGAAGCGATCAAGGCTTTTGACCGGGGAGGATACCGCTATTCGGCACAGGATTCTGATGACAGGCAATGGGTGTTTGTGCGCCCCCAGCCCTGATTACTGATGCAAATCTTGAGCAAGCATACTATAATGAGAATAGTTCTCATTACATTAGTCTATCCATGAACCAGCAAAGCTTATCCCAGGTTGCTCCAGGTCGGCGTGTACGTCTGGTGTCCATAGAAGGTGATCGCGTCCTCACGCGCCGCCTGCTTGCCTTGGGATTGAGCGTGGGCAATGAGGTGGAAGTGCTGCATCGGCGCAATGGCGATGTGGTAGTGGGCAGGGATGGCAATCGGCTGGCTTTGGGGCACGATATTGCTGCCCGGGTGTTGATCAAGGAGCTGTCCTGATGGACGGTTGTTGTGACCAGGCGCAGCCCCTGCGGGGTGATTATTCCCTGACCATTGCCATTGCCGGCAACCCCAACTGCGGGAAATCCGCTCTGTTCAACGCCTTTACCGGCATCCGCCAGCGCACCGGCAACTGGCCCGGCGTAACCGTGGACCGCAAGGAAGGGCAGTTCGAACTGGAGCGGTACAAGGTCAAGCTCATCGACCTGCCGGGCATCTACAGTCTGGACGCCTCCTCCATGGACGAGGAGATCACCCGGGATTATCTCCTGTCCCGCGAGGCGGATCTGATCATCAACGTGGTGGATGCCTCCAATCTGGAGCGCAATCTCTATTTTACCGTTCAGCTGCTGGAAATGGGCGTGCCCATGGTGCTGGCGCTGAACATGATGGATGTGGCGCGCAAGCGCGGTATTCGTATCGATGTGGAAAAGCTGGCAGAGGAACTGGGTTGTCCGGTGGTGCCCGTGGTTGCGACCACGGGTGAAGGCACGGCGGAACTCAAGGCGCGCATGCTGGCCGTGGCGATCGGTGCGGAATGCGGTGGTTTCGTCCTGGCGAATGAAGAGGTGGTGGAGCAGGCGGTGGCCGACCTGGAGCAATACCTGCCGGAAGAGAACCCCGCCAACCGCCACTGGCTGGCCCTGAAGATGCTCGAATCCGATGAGCTGATTCCCGCGGATCTTTCCGCGCAGGTCAGGAAAAGCGTCCTGCAGTGGCGGAAAATGATTGAGGATCGTAGTGGCGAGGAGCCGGACATCCACATCAGTGACAGCCGCTTCAGCCATGCGCATGCTCTGGCGCAAACCGTGATCAAGGAGCGTGGCAAGCTGGGGAAAACCGTATCGGACCGTATCGACTCCTTGGTATTGAACCGCTGGCTGGGAGTGCCGGTTTTCCTGTTTGTGATGTATCTGATGTTTATGTTCACCATCAACATCGGTGGCGCCTTTATCGATTTTTTCGATGGCGTGGTGGGCGCCTTTGCTGTGGATGGCGCTGCTCATCTACTGTCGTCCTGGGGGGCGCCCGAATGGTTGCGGGTGGTGCTGGCGGATGGCCTTGGCGGCGGATTGCAGGTTGTAGCGACGTTCATCCCCATCATTTCCGCCTTGTACCTGTTTCTTTCCGCCCTGGAGGACTCCGGCTACATGGCCCGGGCCGCCTTCGTCATGGATCGCTTCATGCGCGGCATCGGCCTGCCAGGCAAGGCTTTCGTGCCCCTCATCGTCGGCTTTGGCTGCAATGTGCCGGCGATCATGGCGACCCGCACCCTGGAGAACATGCGTGAACGCAAGCTCACCATACTCATGAATCCCTTCATGTCCTGTGGGGCGCGCCTGCCGGTATATGTGTTGTTTGCCGCTGCATTCTTCCCCGATAACGGACAGAACCTGGTGTTTGGTCTGTATGTCATCGGCATCGCGGTGGCCGTACTCACCGGGCTGATCATGAAAAAGACCCTGCTGCCGGGGGAGAGCGCAGGTTTCATGATGGAATTGCCGCCGTATCATGTGCCGACGCTGAAAGGTGTGTTGCTGCGAACCTGGGATCGGGTGAAAGTGTTCATCAAGGAAGCCGGGCAGATCATCATCGTCATGGTGCTGGCGCTGAATGTGCTCAACTCCATTGGTACAGATGGATCCTTCGGCAATGAGGACTCGGATAAATCCGTACTCAGCGCAGCCAGCCAGATGGTAACGCCGGTGTTCGCCCCCATGGGTATTCAGGAAGACAACTGGCCGGCAGTGGTGGGCATTGTTTCCGGCGTGCTGGCCAAGGAAGTCGTGGTCGGCACCCTCGACACCTTGTACAGCCGTCTGGCGGTGGAAGCTTCTGGCGGTGAGATCGACGGGGCTGGTTTTGATCTTTGGCAGGCGCTTGGGGACGCGGTGGCCACCGTGCCGGAAAATCTGGCGGATGTGGCGGAACTGCTGACTGATCCCCTGGGCCTGGGGGCTGCAGATGTAAAGGATATTGCAGAGGTAGCAGCCGAACAGGAAGTGAGTATGGATGTGTTTGGTGCCATGGTGCAGCGTTTTGACGGCCAGGTGGGCGCCTTCGCCTATCTGCTGTTCGTGTTGCTGTACTTTCCCTGCGTGGCGACCATCGGCGCCATCAAGCGGGAGGCTGGTGGCAGCTGGGCGGCGTTTGTCGCCTTTTGGACCACCAGCGTGGCCTATGTGTCTGCGAGCGTCTATTACCAGGTGGCTACCTGGTCCCAGCATCCGGGCACTTCCCTGATGTGGGTTTTGCTGTTGCTGGGATACCTTGGTCTGGTCATTCTTGGCCTGAGCCGCTGGGTCAACCGGGGCAAGCCGGAAGTGGTGAGCCCGGCGACGGAAGGGCAGCCATGATCCTTTCGGAACTGAAACAATATCTGCAACAGCGGGGGCAGGTGACCCTGGCTGATGTCGTCAACCACTTCGATGTAGATGCCAATGTAGCCCGGGATATGCTGCAGGTATGGATGAGTAAGGGCAAGGTGCAGCGTTTGCAGGCGGCGGCTTCCTGTGGTTCTGCTTGTTCTCAGTGTGATCCGATGACCACAGAGATTTATGTATGGGGAGCGCCGGTTAAAGGGCGGCAGTATGTTCGCCCGGATTGTGGTTTTCCCTGAGGAGGGCAAATAAAAAGGGGCGGTTCAACCGCCCCTTTTTAAGCGTTGTCAATGGCTGGTCAGTTACCGGGTTTGAACTTGGTGCTCATGAGCAGTATGTCGTAAGGCCCGACCAGTTCGGACACTCTAGAATCGCCAGTACCCGATATCACGCCTTCTTCTTCTGCGGTGAGCTCAAAGTAATAGTCCCCTTGCAAGGCGGCACCCAGGTCGATGACCTGTCCGGGTTCAATCGGCCCTTCCATAAGGACGATGCCGGTATTGTCCTTGTTGACCCGCAGATGAACCTTATCGAACTGACAATCTGTGCGGGTGCAGAGTTGTATGCGCAGCTGCTCGTTACCTTCGGAGTGGTAGACGAAAGTATCGTTGTCGTATTTGAAGATGCCTACATATTTGGTTTCGGCAGGTGTAATGACCGCCTTTGGCTCACAGGCATCTGCCGGTGATTGATTGGGAGCAGTGTTGGGATTGTCAGGCGTGACAGGGTTGTTGGTGATATTACATACGCAATCAGTCTGGCCTGTGGGTACTGTACTCGGGTCTCTCGTATCACAGCCCTGATACAAGTAGATGTACTCGGTTTTTGCGGGGGTTTCGACCTCGATACGCTTGATCAGGGTGCGGTTGAAAACGCCGGTCATGGCCACATTGGAGCGCAGTTGGTCGGCATTTGCCTTGTCATTGTTGGGTTCTGTTTCCGTATCGAAACGGTTTTCATCCGGATTGGCGGTTACCTGCCCGGTATTCTCCAGATTGGCTGCAATGTTGTAACCTCGCAGTTGCCCCTTGTCTTCCTTGGATCTGACAGAGATGTAATAGGTGCCTACCTTGCCCAGGGTGACTTCCGTAACTTTGGCGAAATCTACTGGAGAGGCTTCTGCGAGTGCTGGCGTTGCGCCCCCGGTTATTTCTCCCTCACCTCCGGCATCGCCGCCACCGCCCGGGGTAGTGCTGTCGAATGCCGCGATAATGTTGCCGTTGAGGTCGCGCACCTGGATGATCCAGCCGGCGGTCTCGGTAAAATTCCCGGCATCGGCCAGGAAATAGATGGTGAGCTTCTGGCTGGGTTTGTCGGTGATGATGTGATACCAATCCTCATCGAACTGGCCGAGGGTATTTCCATGATAGAATTGCCCAGGCAGCAGGCCGTCGGCGTTGAGGATGTGATCATTGGGTTCGGTTTCGCCAAAGCCCTGATTCTTGGTCATGGGATAAATCCGCACACCGCAGGATCGTGGGTCGGCTCGGCAGTCCTCCTGACCCGCTGTATATCCTTCCTGGTAGTCGGCATCCTTGTTGGGGTTTCCGCTGCCACCGGGCCAGAAGATGGCTGCCTGGGCTTGAAAGGCGGAAACGCTCATGAACCCCATTGCAACCGTCAGGGCAGACCAGCGGGCAGTCTTTAATAGCGAATTTTTCACCTTGCTTTCTCCATAACTCATGCTGCAGGGCGTGTAGCAATCACGCGCTGATGACGGTATCTGTTCGTTGTTTATTTGAGCGGCCATATCAATTCCCATTTGGGGGTAATTTGGTGCTTCTGAGCAGGAAGTTGTACGGCCCGGTCAGGTCGTCAACGGTATGTACGCCGGTTTCCGGGTCTACCCGGGGGCCATCCACAGGTTCCGGGGAAAGTTCAAAAAAGTAGGTTCCCGGCCCGACAACACCAAAATCATATGACCAGCCCGGCTGTATGGGACCATTGATCAAAACCACAGAGTCGTTGACATAGATGATGCGCAAATGCGCCCGGGCAAAATCGCAGTTTCCCTTGGCGCACATTTCAAAATGCAATTGCTCGTTGCCTTCCGAGCGGTATTCAAACCAGTCGTTGTCATAGTTATAAGCGTATTCCCAAGTGCCTCCTCCATCATTTTTTGGTCTGGCCATGCAGGTTCCGGCGGGGGTGTTATCCACATCGCAGCTGCAGTCGCCTTGCCCGGGGGGGGCGGACCTAAGGATGCTTGCTATGTCGGCAGGGTTGCAATAGGTTCCAGTGACCGGATCAGGGTAAACCCAGTCAATGTTATCCTCCGGCGGGACAAACCACTTCACCATCTTGCGCCCGAAAGTTCCAAACATATGCACGTTGGAGCGCAACGGATCTGCCGCTTCCTGGGTATCATTGATTTCGGTTTCGGTATCGAAGAAATTGGTGTCGGGATTGGGAGAGATCTGATCTGATTCAGAGATCATGGCAGCGATGTGATAGGCCCGCTGTTCTCCCTTGTCTTCCAGGGAGGCTACGGAAATATAGTAGCGTCCGGCATTTCCCAAAGTGGCAAGGATAATCTTGGCGTCACTCAAGGGGGTTTTGGCCAGTATCGGCTCGCTGGGGTCGACAACGTCCTCTTCCTTGTCGCCATTCCGGTAGACATTGCCTGTGCCGCTGGTGGTGCTGTTGAAAGCGGCGAGAACATTGCCGTTTCTGTCCCGTACTTCCACGACCCAACCTTCGGTGATGGTGTAGTTGGCCTGGTCTCCCAGGAAACTGATGATCAGATTCTGGTTGGGCTTGGTGGCGCCTACGTAGTACCAGTCCTTGTCGAACTTGTCGAGGCTGTTGCCTTTGTAGAAGCGATTGAGACGCAGGCGATCGGCTGCGGCCATGTGATCGTTGGGCTCGGTTTCCCCCCAGCCGGGATTGGCCACAACATCTTCGAGGAGTACGCCACAGCCCTTGGGCTCCTTGATACAGTCCGCCACTCCTGTCTTGTAGCCTTTTCTGTAGTCTTTGGAGGGCTTGGCTGGATCCGTGGCGCTGTAGGTGTTTGCTTCTTTATTGGAATCATCGGTTCCGCCTGGCCAGTTAGTAGCTGCCTGGCTCTGGACGCTCATGACCCCCATTGCCACAGCAAGGGCAGACCAGCGGGCAGTCTTGTGTAGTGAATTCTTCACCTTATTCCTCCATAATGATGCTGACGGTGGTGCTCGGGTTCCAAACAAGTTCTGGGGACAGAAGCTACCACGCAATGCTTGCCGCAATGCAGACATGGCCAAGCATAGTAGAAAAAACAAGCTTTTTCCAACACTACCTGACAAAAGTTCTAGCTGAAATTGCGTTTTTGTGAGGTTGAACAAAGTTGGCGTGCCATCGCCCTGGATTCCAGATTGGAGGGAATATGCCCGAGATAAATGATTTTCTGAAACTAATGGTAAAGAATGACGCATCGGATCTGTTTTTTTCCGCGGGTACTCCCCTGCACATGAAGGTTGACGGGGTGCTTTCGGTGGTGAAGGACAAACCCCTGGGAGGAAGAGGCATTGCTGTGCTGGCAGACGGCATCATGACGGCCAAGCAGCGCCAGGCGTTTGAAAACCGGCCGGAAATGAATCTTGGTCTGGAGCTGGATGGTCATGGCCGTTTTCGGGTGAATGTATTTCGCCAGCGGGGTGAGGTGGCGATGGTGATCCGCTACCTGAAGGACAAGATACCGACCATAGCCGAGCTCCATCTTCCGCCGATACTGGAGGAGCTGGTGATGAAGCCGCGGGGGCTGATTCTGGCCGTGGGCGCTACCGGTGCCGGCAAGTCCACTACCCTGGCCTCCATGATCGACTATCGCAACAGGCATAGCCGCAGCCATATTCTGACTGTCGAAGATCCTGTGGAATATGTGCATCACTACCAAAAGTCCGTGGTCAACCAGCGGGAAATCGGCCTGGATACTGTCAGCTATGAAGATGCCCTGATGAATGCCATGCGCGAAGCGCCGGATGTGATCCTCATCGGTGAAATTCGTGAGCGCTCCACCATGCAGCACGCCATTGCCTATGCGGAAACCGGGCATTTGTGTCTCTCTACCCTGCATGGCAGTAACGCCAGCCATGTGTTGGAGCGGGTTGTGACCTTTTTTCCCAAGGACATGCACGCCCAGTTGTTCATGGATCTGGCGCACAACCTGACGGCCATTGTTTCTCAGCGTCTGGTGCGTGACACCGAAGGAAAACGTGTACCGGCGGTGGAGGTGATGATGATTACGCCCCTGGTTCGTGACCTGATTTCCAAGGGAAAGATCGATGAGGTTCGTGAGGCCATGGAAAGGAGCAGCGAACCTGGTATGCAGACTTTTGACCAGTCCCTGTATCGCCTGTTCAAGGAAGGGCGCATCAGTGAGGAAAAAGCCATGGAGTTTGCCGAATCCCAGAGCAATCTTGGGGTGCGCATCCGCCTGGACAAGGGGAGCACCCCGGACAATGAGGATCTGCAGACCGAGGTCATGGGCAGCTGATACAATCATCCGATGGATGTCTCAACGATTCTTGATGGCCTGAACGCCGCCCAGCGCGAGGCGGTTTCCTCACCCCCCTGTTCCACTCTGGTGTTGGCGGGAGCAGGTTCCGGCAAGACCCGGGTGCTGGTGCACCGCATCGCCTGGCTGATCCAGGTGGAAGGCGTATCCCCTTGGGGGATTCTGGCCGTGACCTTCACCAACAAGGCGGCGAAGGAAATGCGTCAGCGTATCGAGGAGCTGCTGGGCTTTCCCGCCGGTGGCATGTGGGTGGGCACCTTTCACGGTCTGGCCCATCGTCTGTTGCGCGCTCACTGGGAAGAAGCCAGCCTGCCCAAGGGTTTCCAGATTCTTGATTCCGATGACCAGCTGCGCATGGTCAAAAGAGTGATCCGTGAGCTGAATCTGGATGACGCCAAATGGCCGCCGCGCCAGGCCCAGTGGTTCATCAACGAGCAGAAGGACGAAGGCCGCCGCCCCCAGCATCTGGAAGACGGCGGAGACCTGTGGCAGCGGCAGATGATCCGCATTTACACAGGCTATCAGGCGGCCTGCAAGCGGGCGGGTGCGGTGGATTTTGCCGAATTGCTGCTGCGTGCCCACGAACTGTGGCGGGACAGGCCGGATGTGCTCCAGCACTACCAGGAGCGCTTCCAGCATGTGCTGGTGGATGAGTTCCAGGACACCAACGCTATCCAGTATGCCTGGCTGCGGCTGTTGGCCGGAGACAGGGACAACCTGTTCGTGGTGGGGGATGATGACCAGTCCATCTATGGCTGGCGCGGCGCCCGGGTGGAGAACATCCAGGACTTTCCCCAACACTTTCCCGATGCCCGTCTGGTGAAACTGGAGCAGAATTATCGCTCCAGCGGCAACATCCTGCGCGGCGCCAATGCAGTAATCAACAACAATCCCGAGCGTCTGGGCAAGGAGCTGTGGACGGAAGATGGCGATGGCGATCCCATCCGCATCTACGCCGGATTCAACGAGGTGGACGAGGCGCGCTTCGTGGTGGATCGCATTCGCCGCTTCATCGACGACGGGCATTTGCGGGCGGAGGCGGCGATTCTCTACCGCACCACCGCCCAGTCGCGGGTGTTCGAGGAAGCCTTGCTGCAATCGGCCATCCCCTATCGCGTATATGGCGGACTGCGCTTTTTCGAGCGCGCGGAGGTCAAAGATGCCCTGGCTTATTTGCGCCAGCTCTCCAATCCCCATGACGATGCCGCCTTCGAGCGCTCGGTGAACCAGCCGCCCCGGGGTATTGGCGCCAAGACCCTGGATGCGGTGCGCGCCCATGCCCGGGACTTCAATTGTTCCTTGTGGCAAGCGTCGGAAGATTTGCTGCGTGGCGGCGGCATGACCCCCCGGGCGGCAAAAGCCCTGCAGGGCTATCTGGATCTCATCCATGAGCTGCGGGCGGCTACACAGGCACTGCCCCTGTGGGAAGAGACCGAGCATGTGGTTCACCACAGCCGCCTGCCTGAACACTTCAGGAAGTCCAGGGACGGCAAGGGACAGGATCGGGTGGAAAACCTGGAAGAGCTGATCAACGCCGCCCGGCACTTCCAGCATGTGCCGGAGGAAATCGGCGATATTTCCGAGCTGGATGCCTTTCTCTCGCATGCCGCCCTGGAAGCCGGTGACAATCAGGCGCAAGAATACGAAGACAGCGTGCAGCTCATGACCCTGCATTCCGCCAAGGGACTGGAGTTCCCCCTGGTGTTTTTGGTGGGCGTGGAAGAAGGGTTGTTTCCCCACAGCATGTCGGCGGAAGATCCCGCGAGACTGGAGGAGGAGCGGCGGCTCTGCTATGTGGGCATGACCCGCGCCATGGGGCAACTGTACATGAGCTATGCGGAAAACCGTCGTCTGCATGGCAAGGAATCCTATCCCCTGCCATCGCGGTTTCTGCGGGAGATTCCAACCGAAGTGACCGAAGAAGTGCGCGCCCGTCCCGCCATCGCCCGCCCGTTTACCGCCCGGGGCGGCGCCTTGAATGACGCCATGGAAAGCACGGGCTTCGATCTGGGGCAGCGCGTAGCGCATCCCAAATTTGGCGAAGGCGTGGTGCTCAACGCCGAGGGTCAGGGCAGCAGTGCCCGGGTGCAGGTGAATTTTGAAGCGGTTGGCAGCAAGTGGCTTGTCGTTTCCTATGCCAATCTGCAGCGCGTGTAGATCAACCAATTAGAACAGAGGTGTGTTTATGGATCGCAGAGACTTTCTGAAGAAAACCGGTGCGGCTGTCGCGGTTGCCGGTGTGGGCGCGAGTACGGTGGCCAATGCCGCGTCCACCATCAAGTGGAAAATGGTCACCACCTGGCCGAAGAACTTCCCCGGTCTGGGCACCGGAGCCAACAATCTGGCGAAGCTGATCACGGAAATGTCCGGCGGGCGGCTCAAGGTCAAGGTCTACGGGGCCAAAGAGCTGGTGCCGGCGTTCGAAGTCTTCGATGCCGTCTCCCGCGGCACCGCGGAAATGGGCCATGCTTCCGCCTACTACTGGAAGGGTAAGGTGCCGGAGGCGCAGTTCTTTTCCACCATGCCTTTTGGCATGACCGCCAACGAGATGAACGGCTGGATCTATTACGGCGGCGGCCAGAAGCTCTGGGACGAGACCTACAAACCCTTTGGCGTCATCGGCCGCCCGGCGGGCAATACGGGAGTGCAGATGGGCGGCTGGTTCAACAAGGAAATCAACTCCCTGGCAGACATGAAAGGGCTGAAAATGCGCATTCCCGGCCTGGGGGGCGAAGTGCTCAAGCGCCTGGGCGGCACTCCGGTAAATCTGCCCGGCGGCGAACTGTTCACCGCCCTGACCTCCGGCACCATCGACGCCACGGAATGGGTGGGGCCGTACAACGATCTGGCCTTTGGCCTGTACAAGGCGGCCAAATACTATTACTACCCCGGTTTCCATGAGCCGGGCACCATTCTCGAAGCGCTGATCAACCGCAAGGCGTTCGAGGCCCTGCCCAAGGATTTGCAATCCATCGTGGAAAATGCCTGCAAGATCGTCAATCAGGACATGCTGGCGGAATACAGCGCCCGCAATCCCGGCGCCCTGGATCAACTGGTGAACAAGCACAAGGTGCAACTGCGCGCCTATCCGGATGATGTACTGGCGCAACTGCGCAAGGTTTCCGCCGAAGTGGCGGCGGACCTGGCGGGGCAGAACAAGGCGGCGAAAGGCATCTACGACAGCTATATGCAGTTCCTCAATGCGTCGAAGAAATACAGCGCCATTTCCGATCTCGCCTACCTCAAGGCGCGGGATGCCGGATGACATGTCCCGAACCGGGGGATGTGCCGCTTTCCTTGTATGTGCATATTCCCTGGTGCGTGCGCAAATGCCCGTACTGTGATTTCAATTCCCACGCCCTGAAGGAAGAATTGCCGGAGCAGGCCTATGTACAGGCGTTACTGGAGGATTTGCGCTGGCAGCAGCCCCTGGCTTTCGGGCGAAAAATCAACAGCATCTTTATTGGTGGCGGCACTCCCAGCTTGTTCAGCGGCGTTGCCATCGACGATCTGTTGCGGGGGATTCGGCAGCAGTTGACGGTGGCGCCGGAAGCCGAAATCACCCTGGAAGCCAATCCCGGCGCTGCCGATGCCGATCATTTTGCCGCCTACCGCGCCGCCGGGGTGAACCGGCTCTCCATCGGGGCGCAGAGCTTCCATACCATGCATCTGAAGGCGCTGGAGCGAATCCACAGCCCGGAGCAGGTGCGCCAGGCCGTTTCTGCGGCTTCAGATGCCGGATTCGAAAACATCAATCTGGATCTCATGTTCGGCCTGCCGGGGCAAAGTCTGCAGCAAGCCCTGGCGGATCTGCAACAGGCTGTCGAACTGGCTCCGGCACATATTTCCTGGTATCAACTCACTATTGAGCCCAACACCCGCTTCCACCACCAGCCGCCTCCGACGCCCAATGAGGAGCTGTTATGGAAAATCCAGCAAAAAGGCCAGGGTTATTTGCGGAAAATGGGCTATGCTCAGTATGAGGTTTCCGCATTTGCGAAGCCGAAAATGGTTGGCAGACATAATCTCAATTACTGGACATTTGGTGATTACCTGGCGATGGGCGCTGGCGCGCACGGCAAGATCAGTATGGAAGACGGAGTGATCCGGTATTCCAGGGAGCGCCATCCGCAGGCATATATGCAAATGCCGGGGGCAAAGGCAAATCGACGTGTGCTGGAAGCCGGTGATCTACAACTGGAATTCATGATGAATGCCATGCGTTTGCGCCAGGGTGTCGCTATAGCGTTGTTTGAGGCGCGTACCGGCCTGCCTTTCGCCCGGATAGGGAAGGAAGTAAAGCAGGCGCAGGCGTCGGGGTTGCTGGAAACGCAACCAAGCCGATTGCAGCCAACCGTGAGAGGGCAGGCGTTTCTCAATGACCTGCTGATCCTGTTTGACAAAGGATAGTTGGTGACAGCTTGGATCCCCGGCGGCGGGAGAGGGTGATGCGACGCTGATTAGCAACAGGTGGAAGGTGTAGCTTATGGTTTATTTTCGCTCATTCAGATCACGTCTTGTAGTCGCGGGCTTCTCGTTTTTCTTTTTCTTCCCCGCGGTGGCCGCCCCACCGGCAACGCTGGATCTTACGCTGGTCGCCGGCATGCCGGGAAGCCCTCTTGCCGTCCGTCATGCGGGTGATGGCTCGGGGCGGATTTTCATCGTGGAGCAAAGGGGAAAAGTATTTATTCATGACGGCAGCCAGCTGCTTTCCATGCCTTTTCTGGATATCTCTGACAGGATTTCGGCCGGTGGGGAAAGGGGATTGCTGGGGCTGGCCTTCCATCCTGATTTTCCCAATACTCGCTATTTCTATGTCAACTATTCCACGCCGGGAAGCTTGCGCACCCGAATTTCTCGGTTTGAGGTGCCGGCGTCAACGCCGAATGTGGCGGATGCAACTTCAGAACACATCTTGCTGGAAGTGGCGCAGCCGTATTCCAATCACAATGGCGGCGATATTCATTTTGGTGCGGATGGGTATCTTTACATCGGCATGGGGGATGGCGGCAGTGGTGGTGATCCGGAAGACCGCGCCCGGGATCTTGGGGATCTGTTGGGCAAGATGCTGCGGATTGATGTCAACGGCAGCTCGTCGGGCAGTGGCGCCTGTGGACTGATCGGCAACTACGGGATCCCTGCGAGCAATCCTTTTGTAGGTGACAGCAATGCCTGTGATGAAATCTGGGCCTATGGGCTGCGTAACCCCTGGCGCTGGAGCTTTGACCGCACCACGCATGATATGCTCATCGGTGATGTCGGCCAGGGCGCGTGGGAAGAGGTGGACTTTCAGCCCTCCAGCAGTACTGGGGGAGAATACTACGGGTGGAGCTGCATGGAGGGCAATCATGTGTACCGGGCTGATCGTTGCGATAATACGCCGATGGTTGCGCCAATCCTTGAATACGACCATTCCGCCAGTGATTGTTCCATTACCGGAGGCTATCGCTACCGTGGTTCTATTCCGGGGATGGATGGCATTTACATCTATGGTGACTACTGCACAGGCAGGATCTGGTTTGCAGAATTTGCAAACGGCAGTTGGAGCGCCTCTCTCTGGCGGGATACCACCTTGAACATTTCCAGTTTCGGAGAGGATGAAGCTGGAAATGTGTATGTCGTGGATCTGGGAGGGGAGGTATACAGGTTCGATGCGCCCCCATCCAGTAACGACTGCAGCCTTGTCAATGAGACCGTGGTTGGTGTGGTGCGAAATGGTGAGGTATTCGATTGCACCGCTGCTGAAAGCATTACGGTGGAAGACTTTACCGTGGAAGCCGGCGGCCATGCCTATTTGCGGGCGCCGGAAGTCCGGTTTGTTACCGATGCCATGAGTCCGATATCGGTGCAGCAAGACGGGGTTTTGCGTGTCATGCCATGAGCTGAGGAGAAATCCGATGATTGCTGTAAATAGATTGTCTGTTGTTCCCGTGTTGTTGTGGTTGGTGGTCGGCGTACAGGCTGCAACTGTGGTGCCCACGGATGTCGAGCAGCCGGGGACGCAGCCGGAAGAACTTACCGATGCCATCGTGCCCGTGGATGACTGCAGCAGTTGCCATAGCAACTACGAAGCTACACCAAGGGCGGAGCCCTGGTACAATTGGCAGGGAAGCATGATGTCTCATGCCGGGCGCGACCCCCTGTTCTGGGCTGCCATGGCGATTGCGGAGCAGGATTTCGACGGCTCCGGTGATTTGTGCCTGCGTTGCCATGCGCCCAAGGGCTGGCTCGATGGGCGCTCCACTCCTACAGACGGATCGGCCTTATTGCCTGGTGACCAGGATGGCGTGGAATGTGGCTATTGCCATCGGTTGACCAACCCGGATGATTCCGAACACCAGGGCGTGCAGAACCCACCGTATCTGGCCAATGACAGTGGTGATCCCGGCAGTACGCCCGGTGAGGTAAAGGCATATTATGGAACGGGCATGGCGTCCTTGCTGGACACCGTGGGAATACTTGGCCCCTTCGCCGGTATCGACCTCAGCGCCCATGGTCCCACGCAGCAATCCCGCTTTCACCGCTCTGTGGATTTTTGCGGCACCTGCCACGATGTATCCAACCCGGTGGTGGGGGATCTGGCGCACAACCATGGCGCCCAGGCAACCGCGGATGCAGTGATTGCCGACGGCACTCCCGGCAGTGCTGTGGAAGGCAAGGCGGCATTCAACAATCTTCCCTACAAGTATGGCGTAGTTGAGCGCACCTTCAGTGAATACAAGGCAAGCCTGCTTTCGCAGACCCTGGTTTCCCAATATCCACAGCTACCCGCCGAGCTGCAGGCCGGATCCATTGCCAATGCCCGCACCGCCGCCCTGCTGGCAGGCCAGAATGGCAACTATGCCGATGGCAGCCCGCGCTACTTCAGTTGTCAGAGCTGCCACATGTCTCCTGTGGTGGGGGAAGGGGCTGGTTTTCCCGGTGGTCCGCCTACCCGTACGGACCTGCCCTTGCATGACCTGACCGGGGGCAATTACTGGGTTCCCCAGGCAATCGAATACCTGGATGGGCTGAGTAAACTGCGTCTGGGGGGCGGTCTGAATGCAAGCCAGATTGCAGCGACCCGGGCAGGGGCGCAACGCGCCCGGGGGCAATTGGAATCCGCCGCCGGTTTGCGGGTGACGGGCAATGTGCTCAAAGTGATCAACCTCACCGGCCACAAGCTGATTTCCGGCTATCCCGAAGGGCGGCGGATGTGGCTCAACATCAAATGGTTCGATGGGGCGGATGCCCTGTTACGTGAAGATGGCGCCTATGGGCCATTGGACGATGGCAATGGTGCTCCGGTAACGGTTGTGGATCCTGCGGATGGCCTGACCCGCATTCAGGTGCAGTCGTTACTGGATTTGCATGATCCCCATGCGCGCATCTATGAAGCGCACCATGGTTTGACCCGGGAATGGGCGCAGCAATTGCACGATCTGGGTGCGGATGATGGTCTGGTGATTCAGTATGACCGGCTCAGCGGCGATCCTGTCCTTACCCTGGGGCAGCTGCGTAACCGGCCAGCGGGCGCTGCAGCAGAAAGCTTCCGTTTCGTGCTGAACAATGCGGTGCTGAAAGACAATCGTATTCCGCCTTGGGGAATGGCCTATGAGGCAGCCCGTCAACGCAATATCCTCCCCGTACCTGCTGCGCAGTACGATGGAAACCCGAAAGAGGCATTTCGTTATTTCGACGTATTTCCCCTGAGCCCGCCTGTGGGGGCCGTCCGGGCGGAAATCAAACTCATGTACCAGCCTACCAGTTGGGAGTATATCCAGTTTCTCTATCTGTCCAATGACGGCACGGTGGAGTTCCTCAAGGATGAAGGGAAGAATCTGCTGCAAGCCTGGTTGCATACCGGCATGGCGGAGCCCCATGTTATGGCCAGTACCACCTGGACGCCTGCAGATTGCAACGGTGACGGGGTGAATGCGGATATCAGCAACTGGATCTTCGTGGATGCCCGCACCTGCAGCGCCAGCAGCGCCATTGTTGCCCCCGGTGTGCTGGTGGATGAAGGGGCGCATTTGATGCTGGTATCACCGTCGATCAGCCTGGGCTTGGAATTTGCGGTGGAAGAGGGGGCGCAACTGACGGTACGGTGATTTTACAAAGCAGCCGGCAGGGGCGGTTGGCTGGGAAATTAGCACTTGAAATTTGCCCGGTGCTTCCCTAAAATGCGCGGTTCTGTAGCGCCGTTGCGCTATTTTATCGAAATTTTTAAAGCGGCCAGAGGCCGGAGACGGACATGAAAGCGGACATCCACCCTGACTACAATGACATCAAGGTTACCTGCAGCTGCGGTAATGCCTTTGAAACCCGTTCTACCCTGGGTAAAGACCTGAACATTGAAATATGTTCTGCCTGTCACCCTTTCTATACCGGGCAGCAGAAGATGATGGATACCGCAGGTCGCGTGGACAAATTCCGCAAGCGCTACGCGCGCTGATCGGAGCAACACGCCAGCAAAAGGGCGCCCTCGTGGCGCCTTTTTATTTCCAGGGACGGAGTGTATACCGCAAGAGCCAGGGATGGCGGTGCGGTGCATTTCCAAGCGGCGGGTTACTGGCCAGGCATTTTTCGGTTGCCGCGTAATTACCGCCATCAGGAGAAAAACACATGAGCAAAGATGCTGATGCGGATATCAACCAGGCTGCCCTGGAGTACCACCAGTATCCGGTGCCGGGCAAAATCAGTGTCGAACTGACCAAATCCACCGTCTCACAGCGGGATTTGGCCCTGGCCTATACCCCGGGCGTGGCCGAACCGGTCCGACGTATTGCCGAGAACCCGGAAGATGCCTACAAATACACCGCCAAGGGAAACCTGGTGGCGGTGATTACCGATGGCACTGCAGTGTTGGGGCTGGGGCGTACCGGGGCACTGGCCGGAAAGCCGGTAATGGAAGGCAAAGCCGTGCTGTTCAAGCATTTTGCCGGCATCGATGTGTTTGATATCGAGGTGAATGCAGAACATGCCAATGAATTTATCGATACTGTGGTGCGCATCGCCCCAACCTTTGGCGGCATCAACCTGGAAGATATCGCGGCGCCCCATTGTTTCGAGATCGAGCAGGCTTTGGTGAATCAGCTGGATATCCCCGTGTTTCATGATGATCAGCATGGCACCGCCATCATCATCGCTGCGGGATTACTGAACGCCCTGGAAATTCAGGGGAAGAAGCTGGAAGATGCGCGGGTAGTGGTGTTGGGCGCCGGGGCTGCCGGCATTGCCGCCGTGCGCCTGCTCTGTACCATGGGCGCCCGCCGCAACAATATTCTGGTGCTGGATCGCCAGGGCGTGATTCACACCGGGCGCGAGAACCTCAACCCCTTCAAGTTCAGCGTGGCGGCGGATACGGACAGGCGTACTCTTGCCGAAGCCATGGTGGAGGCGGATGTGTTCATCGGGGTTTCCGGGCCGGATCTGGTGACGCCGGAGATGCTGGCCTCCATGGCGGAGCGGCCGGTGGTGTTCGCCCTGTCCAATCCGGTGCCGGAAATTCGCCCGGAAGTAGCCTGGCAGGTGCGGGATGACCTGATTATGGCCACGGGCCGCTCCGATTACCCCAACCAGGTCAACAATGTGCTGGGTTTTCCCTTCATTTTTCGCGGGGCGCTGGATGTGCGGGCCAGTTGCATAAACGAGGCCATGCAGATTGCGGCGGTGCAGGCGCTGAAAAATCTCACCCGGGAGCCTGTTCCCGAGGATGTGCTGGCGGCCTATGACCTGAGTCAGCTCAGTGCCGGAGTGGACTATATTCTGCCCAAGCCGCTGGATAGCAGATTGCGTGAGGTCATTCCCCCTACAGTCGCCAAAGCAGCCATTGAAAGTGGTGTGGCCCGCAGTTCCTGGCCCGCCCATTATCCACCCATGGACAGTCTTGCCTGAACGGTTTCCTCTCCTCCTGCTATGCTTGATGGACAAGGCAACAGGAGGAAAATCAATGAATAAGGTAGTGATAATGGGGGCAGGCCGGGTGGGGGAGACTACGGCGCTGATTCTTGCAAAGCAGGAAATATGCAGAGAAATCATACTCATAGATATCCGTGAGGATGCTCCCCAAGGGGTGGCGCTGGACATTATCCAAACGTCGCCCTTTTTCAATTTCGATACCCGGGTGGGAGGCAGCAACGATGCCGCCGATCTTGCGGACGCGGATTTGGTGGTGATTACCGCCGGTATTCCACGCAAGCCCGGAATGTCCCGTTCCGATGTGCTGGAAACCAATGTGGCCATTATCGATGGTATTGTGGATGATATTCTGCAATACGCGCCAAATGCCATGATTTTGGTGGTGAGTAATCCGGTGGATGTACTCACCTGGCGGGTATGGAAGCGCACAGGATGGCCCCGAGAGCGGGTTTTCGGGCAGGCAGGGGTGCTGGATGCCTCGCGTATGGCCACATTCATTGCCATGGAAACCGGGTTTTCCAGCCGTGACATCACCACTTTGGTATTGGGCGGACACGGTGACAGCATGGTGCCCGTGCCAAGATTTTGTACAATCAACGGCATTCCCATCAGTCATTTTATCAGTGCGGAGCGAATACAGGATATAATTCAGCGCACCCGCGAAGGCGGGGCGGAAATACTGGCGCTGCGCAAAAACTCCAGCGCCTATGACGCCCCCGGGGCATCTGTGGCGGCAATGGTGGATGCCATCAGCCACAACCGCAAGCGTCTGCTTCCCTGTGTGGCTATTCTGCAGGGCGAATACGGGCAGGCGGATATTGCCATGGGGGTGCCTTGTGTCCTGAATGAACAGGGGTTGGCCGAAGTCCTGGAATTGGATCTGAACACAGAGGAATCTGTCTCGTTCCAGCGTTCTGCCGCTGCAGTCAGCCAGGACATTGACCGGCTTGGAACCTGAACCCGTCTGGGTTCAGGTCAGAACAACAACAAGATTCGGAGTTGTGTAATGACCGACAAGAAAGCAAACCTTATCCTTCCGCCTTCCGGCGCGCTTTATGAGCTCGACGTGATTTCTGGGACAGAAGGACCGGATGCCATCGATATCACTCGGCTGTACAGCGATGCTGGGGTATTCACCTACGATCCGGGTTTTGTTTCCACCGCCAGTTGCCACAGTTCTATCACCTATATAGATGGTGACGAAGGCATTCTCCGATACCGCGGATACCCGATAGAGCAACTGGCTGCAAAAAGCACCTTTGTCGAGGTGGCCTACCTGCTGCTGTATGGCGAGCTGCCCAATGCCGGCCAGTTGTCCGACTTCAACGGAATCATCACACGCCACACCATGGTGAATGAAGCCTTGCTGCGCTTTTTTGAAGGCTATCATTATGATGCCCACCCCATGGCCATGATGGTGGGGGTTGTGGGTTCTCTGGCCGGCTTCTATCATGATTCTCTGGATATTTTTGACTCCCGGCAGCGTGATATCTGCGCCCACCGGTTGATTGCCAAGATTCCCACCATTGCCGCGGCCTGCCATAAACACAATATCGGCGAGCCGGTCATGTATCCGCGCAATGATTTGAGCTATTCCGCCAACTTCATGCACATGCTCAAGGGGACGCCTTGTGAGAGTTACGAAGTGGATCCCCTGGCAGAGCGGGCACTGGATCTGCTGTTCATCCTGCATGCGGATCATGAGCAAAATGCCTCTACCTCCACCGTACGGCTGGCGGGCAGCTCCGGTGCCAATCCCTTTGCCTGTGTGTCTGCCGGCATTACTTCTCTGTGGGGGCCTGCCCATGGGGGCGCCAATGAGGCTGTCTTGACCATGCTTGAAGAGATGGGCAGTGTGCGAAATATCGATAAATATATTGCCAGGGCCAAAGACAAGGATGATCCCTACCGCCTCATGGGGTTCGGGCATCGGGTGTACAAGAACCATGACCCACGGGCGCGCATCATCCGTGAGGTCTGCCATCTGGTGCTGGAAAAGCTTGCAGACAGCAATAACCCCTTGTTCGAGCTGGCCCTGAAGCTGGAAGAAATCGCCGTCAATGATGAGTATTTCGTGGAACGGAAGCTCTACCCCAACGTGGATTTCTATTCCGGCATCATCTATCGCGCCCTGGGCATCCCTGACAACATGTTTACGGTGATGTTCGCCATCGCCCGCACCGTGGGATGGGTATCCCACTGGACGGAAATGGTCTCCGATCCCCAGTTCCGGATCGGTCGTCCGCGGCAGATTTATGATGGTGCGCCAAAGCGGGATTATTCCCCGATCGGGGAGCGAGGCTAAAACAGGTCATCCGGCCTGACGCTTGGCCCACTGCTGCTTTCGGTATCTTCGGCCGGGGTGGCGGCGCTGACTTCTTCTTCCGACACCGGCGGTTCGTTGCCGGGACGGAATATCTCGAACATGCTGTCCGGGCTGTTGCCCGCTACCTGCAGGCCGGTGTTTTTGTCGATACGCACCGTTACCAGGGAAGATGGCATCACGGGTGGATCATCAGGGATGTCTTCCAGCGCCACCTTCATGAATTCTATCCATGCGGGCAGTGCCACGCGACCGCCGACCTCACCTTTTCCCAGCCTGCTGTTGTCATCAAACCCGGTCCATACGGTAGTCACGATATGCTGGTTGTAGCCGGTGAACCAGGCATCGCGCTGTTCATTGGTGGTACCCGTCTTGCCCGCCAGGTCGCTGTGCCCCAAGGCTCGGGCGCGTATGGCTGTACCGCGGGTAATGACATCCTGCATCATGGAATACATGATATAGCGGTTCTCTTCAGGCAGGGTGCGCGGAGCCTGGCGGCAATCCTCGCATTCCCCGGCAATCAAGGGTTCTGCTTCAAAGATGGTTTCCCGGTTCTTTTCAATGCGTTGGATGAACCAGGGTTCAATGAGGTAGCCACCGTTGGCCAGCACGGCATATGCCCGGGCCATTTGCAGGGGGGTGACTTCCCCGCTTCCCAACGCCAGAGACAGGGTGTGGGGGAGTTGATCCGGATCGAGGCCGAAGCGCTGCGCATGTTCCAGGGCGTGGGCAACGCCCATTGCGCGCAGCAGGCGAATGGATACCAGATTGCGTGATTTGGTCAGCGCCCAACGCAGGCGGGTGGGGCCGTAGAATTTGCCACTGTAGTTTTTTGGCCGCCAGGTGTCGTCATCACCGTTGTTTTCCATGACTACAGGGGCATCATTGATGAGGCTGGCGGCGGTGTAGCCTGCTTCCAGTGCGGCAGAGTAGATAATGGGTTTGAATCCGGATCCTGGCTGGCGTTTCGCCTGAGTGGCACGATTGAATTTGCTGCTGTAAAAATCGTAGCCTCCAATCAGTGCATTGAGCGAGCCATCAACGGGATCCAGAGATACCAGGGCGCCGGCCACCGCAGGGATTTGCGATAACTGCCAGTAGCTGTTTCCCTCGTCATCCTGCTGCTCCAGGATGCGCACCAGATCGCCGGTTTTGAGGATATCCGAGGCAGTTTTGGGCTTTGCGCCGCGATGGCTTTCATCTTCGTAGGGCCGTGCCCAGCTCAGTCCTTTCCAGTCGATTTGAATGTGCTGTCCCTTGCCCAGATAGGCCTGGGCGCTTTTCTCTTCCAGGCCGGTAATGATTGCCGGGATCAATTGCTGCACCGGGCGGATTTCGGCAAGCAGTTGATCCAGTGAGTCATTGTCTTCAGGGAGCGGTGCATAGTGTTTTTCTGCACCCCGCCAGCCATGGCGTTTGTCATAGTCTTCCAGCGCCTTGCGCAACCCCCGGTTGGCGGCCTGCTGCAACTTGCTGCTTACGGTGGTGTAGATATTGATGCCGCTGGTGTAGGCGTCTGCTCCGTATTCCCTGACCAGCTGTTCACGCACCATTTCCGCCAGATAGGGCGCTTCCAGCTCGACCTTCGCCCGGTGCAGTTCGGCGGTGACCGGGGCATTGAGGGCCACGTCTGCCTGTTCTTTGCTGACGTAGCCCAGTGCCAGCATGCGCTGGATGACGTAGTTGCGTCTTTGCAGGGCACGTCTCGGGTTGGTCACGGGGTTGTAGCGGGAAGGCGCTTTGGGCAGCCCGGCAACCATGGCGGTTTCCGCCAGGGTCAGTTGCTCAAGAGGCTTGCCGTAATAGACCTGGCCCGCAGCCTTGATGCCGTATGCGCGATGTCCGAGGTAAATCTTATTCAAATAGAGTTCGAGGATATTTTCCTTGCTCAATTCCTGTTCAATATGCAGTGCCAGGAATATTTCACGAATCTTTCGGGTAAAAGTGCGCTGACGCGTCAGGTAGTAGTTTCTTGCTACCTGCATGGTGATGGTGCTGCCGCCCTGGCGTTTTTTCCCGCTGAGCACCAGCGTTACTGCAGCACGCGCCAGTCCTGCGGGGTCAATGCCGTAGTGGCGGAAAAAATTCTGGTCTTCTGCGGCCAGAAAAGCATGTACCAGGTTTTCGGGTATATCCTCGTAGCGAACCGGGTCCCGCCGCTTTTCGCCATACTGGGCGATCAGTTTGCCGTCGGCGCTGAATACGCGCATGGGGATCTGCAGCTGTATTTCCTGAAGATTATCAATAGAAGGGAGTTCGCTACGGAAATGCAGGTAGGTGCCACCAATAACCAGGGTCACCAGTGTTGCGCCCAGTAAAAGCAGAACAAGAGTATATTTTAGGATTTTTCCAAACAGGATCATGCGAAGTAGTTGTAATTCAGGTCAGGGGGTAGAGTTTATATCAGTATTGTGCGGTGTTGCTAAAAAGTAGCATTGACCCGGTATGAAAATAGCACCAGAATCATACCTGTAAACCGAGTTCATGGATTCACGTTGTAATTCGGTACCAGGCTTGCAGGATACTCTGCATGAAGCTTCCTTTAAGAATCGGCCTGGTTAAGTATTTTTTGTGCAGAGCTGTCAGATTGCGAGGGCGATCACATTAAATTATAGTTCAAGTAGTAACTTATGCGAAAGAATTAAAGCATTGCCTTCAATTTTTTGCTAAATTTATACCCAGGTCGGTTGGAAGACTGAAAGAAGGGATCTGTTTAACGGAGTTTAAAGCAACGGGGCATTGCTTACACTACACAGAACCCATCCTGAATAATAATCAAGGATATTCCGGAATATTGAATAATGAGTCTCTTTAGTCGCAAAAATGCACCCCTGTTGGGATTGGACATCAGTTCCTCGGTGGTTAAATTGCTGGAGTTGAGTCGCCAGGGGGGGCGCGGTGGCAGTCGTTACCGTGTCGAGAGTTATGGCGTGGAAATCCTGCCGCCAAATGTCATGGTTGAAGGCAGTGTTGTGGACATCGAGGCTGTCGGGCAGGCCATCAAGAAGGTGGTGAAAAAATCCGGCACCAAGGCAAAGTCTGCGGCACTGGCTGTTTCGGGCTCTTCCGTTATCACCAAAACGATCTCGGTAGCTGCGTCCCTGAACGACAAGGAGCTGGAAGCGCAGATCGAGATGGAAGCTGATCAATATGTTCCCTATCCTCTGGAAGAGGTAAACCTGGATTTTGAAGTGCTGGGTCCCAGTGAAAAGAACCCGCAAATGGTGGATGTGCTGTTGGCCGCCTGCCGTTCGGAAACGGTGGATGAACGCATCGCCGCTGTGGGGCTGGGCGGCCTAGAGTGTGAAATCGTGGATGTGGAAGCCTATGCCATGGAGCGTACCTGCCAGGAACTGGCTGCAGATTGGCCGAATGGCGGGGAAGGGCTCACAGTGGCATTGCTCGATATCGGTGCCACCACCACTACGCTGAATGCCCTGCACAGCAATACCACGGTTTACACCCGGGAGCAGAATTTTGGCGGCAGGCAGCTCACCGAGGAAATCCAGCGTCGTTACGGACTTTCTTTTGAAGAAGCCGGCATGGCCAAACGCAACGGCGGCTTGCCGGACAGTTATGAAGCCGAAGTGCTCGATCCTTTCAAGGAGGCGGTGGCGCAACAGGTCAATCGCGCCATTCAGTTTTTCCTGGGCGCCACGCCCTACAATCATGTGGATCTTGTTATTCTGGCCGGTGGCACTTCTTCCATCGTGGGTCTGGATGATTTGATTCAGGATCGGCTCGGCGTGGATACCGTCGTAGCCAACCCCTTTACCAATATGTCCATAGGCTCCCGGGTGGATGCAGAGGCCTTGAGCAATGATGCACCGGCCATGATGATCGCCTGTGGTCTGGCACTGAGGAGTTTCGGATAATGGCACATATCAATCTCCTCCCATGGCGTGAGACCCTGCGCAAGAAGCGCAAGCATGATTTCGGTGTTCAGGTTCTGGGTGCGGTGATAGTGGCCGCGCTTGGCGTGTTTCTCTGGTATATGCAGGTGCAGCAGCAAATTGAGTTTCAGGAAAGCAGAAACAGTCTTCTCAAGACGGAAATTGCCAGAGTGGATGAAAAGATTAAGGAAATCAAAGATTTGGAAAAGCAGCGGGCAGAGCTGGTTGCGCGCATGAATGTTATCCAGGAATTGCAGGCCAGCCGTCCGATGGTCGTTCATCTTTTTGACGAGCTGGTCAAAACCATTCCGGAAGGTGTTTATCTGCAGAGTTTGCAGCAGAAAGGACTGGGAGTGACATTGAAAGGTCAGGCGCAGTCCAACGCACGGGTTTCCGCCTATATGCGGGCAATCGATGGTAGTGGCTGGATGAAGAGCGCTGAGCTGAAGGTAATCAAGAGCCAGGACAAGACAGAAACGGGCATGAGCGAATTTGAACTGGTGGCCCAGCAGGCAAACCCCAATGCGCAGGAAAAAGAATGAGTGCCTGGTTTCAAGGTTGCAAACTGACTGGCATTACGTCCAACAGGGTGGTATAGCGGCATGGATTTGAGCGATTTCAATGACCTGACGTTTGACAATATTGGTGAATGGCCGGTATTGATCAAATTGTTAACGGTACTGGTGTTATGTGGCGCCATCGCCGGCGCCGGGTATTATTACTTCGTAAAGGAAGAATACCTGGCTCTGGAAAAAGTGGAAAAAACAGAACTGGATTTACGTGCCGAACTGGAGCGCAAGCAGGCCAAGGCGGTTAACCTGGACGCTTACCGGGAGCAGCTCAAGGAAATGCAGGAATCTTTTGGCGCCATGTTGCGTCAATTGCCGGATAAGACCGAAGTGGCTGCATTGCTGGTTGATGTTTCCCAGACCGGTTTGGCGGCAGGGCTAGAATTCGAACTGTTCCAGCCCATGCCGGAAATCAAGCAGGATTTTTATGCGGAATTGCCGATCAAGATCCGGGTGGTGGGCGATTACCATGAATTTGGAGAGTTCGTCAGCGGACTTGCCGCCCTGCCGCGTATTGTTACTGTGCATGATGTGAAAATCACCAAGCAGAAGAAGGATGGTGGGCAGCTGGTCATGGAAGCGACAGCAAAGACCTACCGCTATCTCGAGGAGGCGGGCTGATGAAATATATGGTTCCAGTTGTCATGATGCTGCTCCTTGTCGGTTGTGCAAAACAGGACAAGGCTGATTTGCATGATTTTATTGCTGAAGTAAAAGCCAGGCCGCCAACGCCCATTGAGCCGATCCCACAGATTAAGCAGGCTGAAACCTATCTGTATGTGGGTGATAACCGGCGCAACCCGTTTGTTCCGACGGAAGACGGAACAGAGATGCTGGTGAACGAGGATACATCCGGGCCACGTCCGGATCCAAACCGGCGCAAGGAAGAGCTGGAGTCCTATCCCCTGGATGCCCTGAAGATGGTGGGCACACTGGATCAAAACAATGCGGTCTGGGCCTTGGTGCAGTCGCCGGACGGAACGATCCACCGGGTCAGGCCGGGTAACTATCTGGGACACAATGATGGCGAGATCATCGGCATCGAAGAAGAAAAGATCAATGTAAAAGAACTGATTCCGAACGGTAGTGGCGGATACCTGGAGCGACAGGCGTCACTGACATTGGGTGAGCGAGATTCAAGTTAAGGAGAGGCCGTGATGGCAGGTGGCAAAATGGGTATTGATAAAAAGGTTTTCCTGTGGGGGTTGTTGTTCGGGCTGTTTTACATGTCTGATGCGGTGGCCAACACCCTGGAGAATATTACATATTCCATCCTTTCTGGCGGGCGCGTACAGATTGTAATGGAGACCACCGGGCCAGTGCAGGGAGCAACGAGTTTTGCTACAGGCAATCCGGCTCGTATTGCGGTTGATCTGCCGAATACCAAGAGCGAGTTGAAAACAAGGACCAGAAACATAGGTTCGGGTAGTGTCCGCTCGGTGACTGCAATTGAAGCGGGCGATAAAACCCGTGTGGTCGTCAATCTTACGAGTAAGCTACCTTATGAAATCCTTGAGCAGGGTAATAAGATCCTGTTAATGGTCAATGGCGGCTTTATTGAATCACCTGCGGTGAATGCCGGGGCTGGTGGCAGCGCGGTAGCTCCTGCCGATAGTCGCACGGAAATCACCCATGTGGATTTCCGCCGGGGCGGAAAAGGTGTTGCCCGCGTAGAAGTATCACTTTCCGATCCGGATGTGGTGGTCGATATGCGCCGGGAAGGAACCAACATCGTTCTGGATTTTCTTGGTGCGGAGGTAGATCCTGAGCAAGCCCGTGAGCTGGACGTTACTGATTTTGCGACGGTGGTGCAAAGTATTGTCACCAAGCCTCATCGCAAGAATACCCGCATGATTATTGGTACCAAGGGTGAGTTCGAACACCTTGCTTACCAGGCGGATAACCTTTATACCCTGGAATTCCGCGAAGTCAGCAAGGAAGAAAAAGAAGAGCGCAGGAAGAAGAAGCTATCTTATGTTGGTGACAAACTGTCATTGAATTTCCAGGATATCGAAGTTCGCTCTGTACTACAGTTGCTGGCGGATTTCACTGGCTTGAATATGGTGGTCAGTGATTCGGTTTCCGGCAGAATTACCTTGCGGCTGAAAAATGTTCCCTGGGATCAGGCTCTGGATATTATTCTGAAAACCAAAGGCCTGTCCAAGCGGCAAAACGGCAATGTCATTCTGGTAGCGCCGACGGAAGAGATTGCCGCACGGGAAAAGCTGGAGCTGGAATCCCAAAAGCAGGTGGAAGAGCTGGCACCACTTCATTCAGAACTCATCCAGATCAACTATGCCAAGGCGGAAGCGCTGGCAGATTTGCTGAAATCTGAAGAAAACCAGCTGCTGTCGGAGCGGGGAAATGTCACCATCGATGAGCGTACCAATACACTGCTGGTGCAGGATACTGCAACCAAGCTGGGTGAAATCCGGGCGCTGATTGAAAAGCTGGACATCCCCGTGCGCCAGGTGCTGGTGGAATCCCGTATTGTCATCGCCAACGATGATTTTGCCAGGGATATCGGCGTACGTTTCGGCTTCAATCGTGAAAACAGTCTTGGCGGCAATGCCAGTATACTGACCGCTGGCGGACTGCCTGGCCATACCGAAGGCACCTTCGGCTTCGCTCCAGGCATCGAGAACCCGGGAACCAAAGATGGAACAGGTCCTGAAGCATTAATGGTCAATTTACCTCAGCAGCTTGCTCAAGGGCGAGGTGGCGCGATCAACTTCCTGGTCGGAAAGGTCGGCTCTTACCTGCTGCAGCTGGAATTGACCGCCATGCAACAGGAAGGAAGAGGCGAGATCGTATCCAGTCCGCGAGTGATTACTTCTGATCAGAACAAGGCAACCATCAAGCAGGGTATGGAAATTCCCTATCAGAAAGCCACATCCAGTGGCGCAACTGCCGTCGCCTTCAAGGAGGCGGTGCTGAAGCTTGAGGTGACTCCGCATATTACACCAGACGACCGGATCATTATGGATCTGCTGGTATCCAAGGATGATGCGGATTTCACCAGAGCGGTTTTGGGTGTGCCCCCACTGAACAAACGTGAAGTTGAAACCCGGGTGTTGGTGGACAATGGGGAAACGGTTGTGCTTGGCGGTGTGTTTGAGCGAGAAAAGAAACAGGGCGAGGAGAAGGTGCCGTTCTTTGGTGATTTACCCATCGTTGGCCGCGCATTTAAACAGACACTGGATGAAGACCGGAAACAAGAACTGCTGATTTTTATCACACCGAAAATCATCAAGGATACCCTGACCGTGCGCTAGGTCTGGTTTTCCTGAGTAATACAGACAAAGGCACGGCCAAGGCTGTGCCTTTTCTGTTGTAGCGCGCTCAGAAGCATTATTCAGGTATAATCGGCGTTTTTTTATCAGGTGATTGACATATGCTGAAACCCAGTCGTATCTTTCTGGTTGGTCCCATGGGGGCAGGCAAGACAACCATCGGCCGGCAGTTGGCCCAATCTCTTGGTCTGGAGTTTGAAGACACGGATCAGGAGATCCAGCGGCGTACGGGTGTAGACATCCCCACGATCTTTGAATACGAAGGGGAAGATGGTTTTCGCCGCAGAGAAAGGAAAGCCATTGCGGATATGGTTGAGCAGGATAACGTGGTTCTCGCCACAGGGGGAGGCGCAGTTACCCAGCCCGAGAACCGGCGTCTGCTGGCGGCAAGAGGCTATGTTATCTACTTGTCCTGCTCTCCTGAACAGCAATTTGAGCGTACCTACAAAGATAAGAATCGCCCTCTGCTGCAAACAGAAGATCCGCTGGAAATGCTCAAGTCACTCAATGAAGAGCGGGATCCGCAGTACCGTGAGATTGCTGATCTGGTGGTTTCTACAGAAGGCCGCTCAGCCCAGGCCGTGGTCAAGGAAGTCGTCCGGCATTTTGAAGGCACCTGATCGTCATGTCTGAGTTGTTGTCCACGTTGCAGGTTGACCTGGGTGAGCGCAGCTACCCGATCTATATTGGACAAGGGCTGCTCGACGATGCAGAGCTGCTTGTCCGGCATATCAAATCCACACAGGTGCTGGTGGTCAGCAATGAAACCGTCGCCCCGCTCTATATGGAGAAAGTGCTGCGCAGCCTGCCGGGATTGCAGGTGGAACAGGTGGTTCTCCCCGATGGGGAAAAATACAAAAACCTGGATGTCCTGAATACCATTTTTGATCAGTTGTTGCGCAAGCGCTTTGACCGCGGCTGCACGCTCGTCGCTTTGGGCGGTGGGGTCGTCGGTGATATGACCGGCTTTGCGGCAGCCTGCTATCAGCGGGGTGTGGATTTCATACAGATCCCCACTACCCTGCTTTCCCAGGTGGATTCCTCCGTTGGTGGTAAAACCGGCGTCAATCATCCTCTGGGAAAAAACATGATCGGCGCTTTCTATCAGCCCAATGCCGTCGTTATCGATATCGACACCCTGAATACCCTGCCAGCGCGCGAACTGTCTGCTGGCCTTGCTGAAGTGATCAAGCATGGGATTATCCAGGATGCAGGCTATTTTTCCTGGCTTGAGGCTCATATCCAGGAATTGCGCAATCTTGATCCAAAAGTGCTGGCTCATGCCATAGAGGGTTCTTGCAGGATAAAGTCATGCGTGGTGTCTGCAGATGAAAAAGAAGCCGGGCAGCGGGCGTTACTGAATTTTGGCCATACATTTGGTCATGCCATAGAGACAGGCATGGGGTATGGCGTCTGGTTGCATGGCGAAGCCGTAGGCGCCGGCATGTGCATGGCCACACGCATGTCCCGCATGATGGGCTGGCTCGATGGCGAGGATGAGGGACGCATCGTCGCCGTTGTGGATGCAGCTGGTTTGCCAGTTTCTCCCCCCCGCGAATTGTCTTTGGCGTGCTTCAGGGAGCTGATGGCCGTGGACAAAAAAGTCATGGCCGGCCAGTTGCGTCTGGTGTTGCTCAAAGGCATCGGCAAGACTTTGATTACCGATGAATTTACATCTGATATTCTGAACCAGACGTTGGCCAGCTACACAGCCTGATCCCCTCAGGATCAAAGAAAAATACTGGCCTGATACGCCATACTGCAGTATCCTAGCGGGTTCCTTGCGGGCGCATAAATGCATAAATGTGTTCGGGGCTGAATTCTGATCCGGTTGCAGGTACTGCTGGCTTGCAACCCCCAACAAGATGAAGAGGTTTGCGATGAGTTACGGTGCCTTGCCGCCGAAACAGGGGTTGTATGACCCGGCAAACGAGCACGATGCGTGCGGCGTTGGTTTTGTGGCTGATATCAAGGGGCAGGGCAGTCATGCCATCGTTGCCCAGGGTCTGACTATTCTGGACAGGCTGACGCACCGTGGTGCTGTGGGTGCTGATCCCAAGGCGGGTGATGGTGCCGGCATCCTGCTGCAAATTCCTGATACATTTTTTCGTTCGGCTATAGATTTCGACCTTCCGGAAGCTGGTGCCTATGCCGTTGGCATGGTTTTCTTGCCAGCCAAGGCTGAAAGTAGCGCGGTTATTCAGGGCATTGTGGAGAAATACATCGCCCAGGAAGGCCAGAAGCTGCTGGGTTGGCGCGATGTGCCGGTCAACAATGCTGACCTTGGCGAAAGCGTCATCCCCACAGAACCGGTTATTCGTCAGGTCTTCATCGGCCGTGGCGACAATTGTGCCGGTGCCGGGCAGGAGGCTTTTGAGCGTAAACTCTTCGTGTTGCGTAAACAGGCAGAGAATGAGGTTCGCAACGCTGATCTGGCGGGCAAGGAAGACTTCTATTTCACCTCCCTTTCATCGCGCACCATTGTCTACAAAGGCATGCTGCTGGCGGCACAGGTTGGTGACTACTATCCTGACTTGCGGGACGAAAAACTGACATCGGCGCTGGCGCTGGTGCACCAGCGTTTCTCCACCAACACCTTTCCCACCTGGGATCTGGCCCATCCCTTCCGCATGATCGCCCATAATGGCGAAATCAACACCATGCGCGGCAATGTGAACTGGATGGCGGCGCGCCGCCATTCCATGGCCTCGGATATCCTGGGCGATGATCTGGACAAGATCTGGCCCCTGATTCCAGAGGGCCAGTCCGATTCGGCCTGCTTCGACAATGCTCTGGAGTTGCTGGTCATGGGAGGCTATTCCATGGCCCACGCCATGATGCTGCTGATTCCCGAAGCCTGGAGCGGCAACAAGCTCATGGACGAAAAGCGCCGGGCATTTTATGAATACCACGCCGCCCTCATGGAGCCCTGGGATGGCCCTGCTGCTGTAGCTTTCACAGACGGCCGCCAGATTGGCGCCACTCTGGATCGCAACGGGCTGCGTCCCGCCCGCTATCTGATTACCGATGATGGCCTGGTGGTGATGGCCTCGGAGATGGGGGTGCTGGATATTCCCGAGGAAAAAATCGTCAAGAAATGGCGTCTGCAGCCGGGCAAGATGTTCCTCATCGATATGGAGCAAGGGCGTATCATCGATGATGAAGAACTCAAGTCAGCGCTGTCGGCATCGAGGCCCTACCAAGAGTGGCTGGACAAGACCCAGATCCACCTTGGCGATCTGCCGCCCGCCGTGGGCACCATGGCGCCGGACGAGGATGTGCTGTTGGACAGGCAGCAGGCTTTCGGCTATTCCAGTGAAGACCTGAAATTCCTGCTCACCCCCATGGTATGCACTGGTCAGGAAGCCATAGGCTCCATGGGAGCGGACAATCCACCTTCCGTGTTGTCCAACCGGGCGCGGCATTTGAGCACCTATTTCAAACAGAATTTTGCCCAGGTCACCAATCCGCCCATCGACCCGATCCGGGAAGAAATCGTCATGTCCCTGGTTTCCCTGATCGGTCCGCGCCCGAATTTGCTGGGCCTGGGGTCCGGCGGCGAGAACATGCGCCTGGAAGTGAAACAGCCGGTACTGACCAATGCCGATCTGGAGAAAATCCGCCAGATCGAAGACAACAGCGACGGTGCTTTCCGTACGCGTACCCTGAATGTCACCTATCCTGTGGCCAACGGGCCAGATGGTATGAAAGCGGCACAGCAGGCGCTGTGCGATGCGGCAGAGCAGGCGGTTCGGGCGGGGAACAATATTCTTATTCTCTCTGACAGAAGAGTGGATACAGACAACCTGGCCATCCCCATGTTGCTGGCAACTTCTGCCGTGCATCATCATTTGACTCGCCAGGGCCTGCGCACAGAGGCCGGCCTGGTAGTGGAAACCGGAGCGGCGCTGGAAGTGCATCATTTCGCCACGCTGGCAGGTTATGGTGCAGAAGCCATCAACCCCTATCTGGTGTTCGAAACCATTCAGGACATGCTCCCTGAATTGCCCGAAGAGCTGGATTTTGACGAGGCGCAAACACGCTATATCAAGGCAGTGGGCAAAGGCCTGCACAAGGTCATGTCAAAAATGGGCATTTCCACCTACCAGTCGTACTGTGGCGCGCAGATTTTCGATGCCGTAGGGTTGTCCACGGAGTTTGTGGATGCCTGGTTCACCGGCACCGCCACTACCATTGAAGGCATCGGTCTGGCAGAAGTGGCCAAAGAAGCTGTCCGCTGGCATGAAGATGCCTTCGGTGACGCCCTGATCTACCGCAAGCAACTGGATGTGGGCGGTGACTATGCCTGGCGGCAACGCGGCGAAGCCCATGTGTGGACGCCAGATACCATTGCCAAGCTGCAACATGCCGTGCGTGGCAATGATGCCGTGACTTACGGGGAGTATGCGCGTCTGATCAATGAGCAGACCGAGAAGCTGCTGACCCTGCGCGGATTGATGGAATTCAAGTGGGCGGAGCAGCCCGTGCCTCTGGATGAAGTGGAGCCAGCGAAGGAAATCGTCAAGCGTTTTGCTACGGGAGCCATGTCTTTCGGCAGCATTTCCTACGAGGCCCATTCCACCCTGGCGGTGGCCATGAACACCCTCGGCGGCAAATCCAACACCGGCGAAGGTGGCGAAGAGCCCGAGCGCTTCAACCCCTTGCCGGACGGCTCGCCCAACCCCGAGCGTTCCGCCATCAAGCAGGTGGCCTCCGGGCGTTTCGGCGTGACCACCGAATACCTGGTGAACGCAGACGACATCCAGATCAAGATGGCCCAGGGCGCCAAGCCCGGCGAGGGCGGACAACTGCCTGGCCACAAGGTAAACAAGCAGATTGCCCGGGTGCGTCATTCCACCCCCGGCGTGGGTCTGATTTCACCGCCGCCGCACCACGATATCTACTCCATCGAGGATCTGGCTCAACTCATTCACGACTTGAAGAACGTGAATCCCAAGGCGCGAATTTCCGTGAAGCTGGTCTCCGAAGTGGGCGTGGGCACCGTGGCGGCGGGGGTTTCCAAGGCCCATGCGGATCATGTGACCATATCCGGCTTCGATGGCGGCACCGGGGCTTCGCCCCTGACCTCCACCAAGCACGCTGGCTCCGTCTGGGAAATTGGCCTGGCCGAAACCCACCAGACCCTGGTGCTCAACCGCCTGCGCTCGCGCATTTGCGTACAAGTGGATGGTGGTATGCGCACCGGGCGCGATGTGGCCATCGGCGCATTGCTGGGTGCGGATGAATTCGGCTTCGCCACGGCGCCTCTTATTGCCGAAGGCTGTTTGATGATGCGCAAATGTCATCTCAACACCTGTCCCGTGGGGGTCGCCACCCAGGATCCCGAACTGCGCAAGCGCTTCATGGGCAAACCTGAGCATGTCATCAACTATTTCTTTTTCGTCGCGGAAGAGCTGCGCCAGATTATGGCGAAGCTGGGTTTCCGTACTGTGGAGGAAATGATCGGCCAGGTGGATCGCCTGGACATGCGCCATGCTGTCGATCACTGGAAGGCGCAGGGCCTGGACTACAGCCGTCTGCTGACCAAACCGGAAGCGGCCCCTGGTGACAAGGTGTTCAATGCCGACATTCAGGATCATGGCCTGGACAAGGCGCTGGACAATGAGCTTATCGCCAGGGCGCAACCAGCGCTGGAATCAGGTGCGCCGGTGCAGATTGCAGTGGATATCCACAACCATAACCGCAGTTTTGGCGCCATGCTGTCCGGGCGGGTGGCCGAGAAGTACGGTTTTGCCGGCCTGCCCGATGACACCATCCATATCAAGGCTTCCGGCACCGCCGGGCAGTCCCTGGGTGCGTGGCTGGCGCGGGGCGTGACCGTGGAACTGTCTGGTGAAGGCAACGACTATGTGGGCAAGGGGCTGTCCGGCGGGCGCCTGATGATTTATCCCCCAGCTGATTCTGCCATCGGCAAGGCGGAAGAGAACATCATCGTCGGCAACACCGTGCTCTATGGCGCTATCGCCGGAGAGTGTTACTTCCGGGGCGTGGCCGGCGAGCGCTTTGCCGTGCGCAATTCCGGAGCCACCGCTGTGGTGGAAGGGGTGGGCGATCACGGTTGTGAATACATGACCGGCGGCATCGTGGTGGTGCTGGGAAATACGGGGCGCAATTTTGCAGCAGGCATGTCTGGTGGTATCGCCTATGTTCTGGATGAGGCTGGGGATTTTGAGCAACGCTGCAATATGGCGCAGGTCGAGCTCGAACCCATCAAGGCGGAAGATGATGCCCTGGAGCGTCTGGAGCATCTTGGGGGTGACCTGGAAACCAAGGGGCGAGTGGATCTGTCCCATGACATGACCCGTTTTGATGCCCTTCGTTTGCAGCAGATTGTCGAGAATCATCTGCGCTACACCAACTCGGAAATGGCGCGGAAGATTCTGGACAACTGGGATCTGTACCTGGACAGGTTCGTCAAGGTCATGCCGGTAGAATATCGCCGTGCGCTGCAGGAAATGCAGGCCGAACAGGAGGCCGTCCGTGCAGCGGGTTGAGTTTTTTCGTAACCAGTTTTTTAGGGTAAGGGCCTATGGGTAAGCCAACAGGTTTCATGGAATACGAACGGCTGGATCGCAGCTACGCGCCGGTCGCCGATCGTGTCACGCACTATCATGAATTTGTCATTCCCCTGTCTGAAGAGCAGCTGCAGGTACAGGGCGCACGCTGCATGGATTGTGGCATTCCATTCTGCCACCAGGGTTGTCCGGTGAACAACATCATTCCCGAGTGGAATGACCTGGTGTACCGCAACGATTGGGAAACTGCGTTGGGAGTGCTGCATTCCACCAATAATTTTCCGGAAGTGACGGGGCGTATCTGCCCGGCGCCCTGCCAGGAATCCTGTACCCTGAACCTTCAGGATCAGCCGGTTACTATCAAAACCATTGAATGCGCTATCGTGGACAAGGGCTGGGAACAAGGATGGATCAAGCCCCTGATCCCCGAACACCGCACTGGTAACCGTGTGGCCGTGGTAGGTTCCGGCCCTGCGGGCCTGGCCTGCGCCCAGCAACTGGCGCGTGCCGGCCATGACGTGGTGGTGTACGAGAAAGCCGACCGCATCGGCGGCCTGCTGCGCTACGGCATTCCTGATTTCAAGCTGGACAAGGTGCTTCTTGATCGCCGGGTGGCGCAGATGCGTGCCGAAGGCGTGGAATTCCACGTCAACACCTGTGTGGGTGAAGATATCAGCGTGGAGGAACTGCGCAAGGATTTCGATGCTCTGGTAATGACCGGCGGTGCCGAAGAGCCCCGGGATCTGCCTGTTCCAGGACGTAATCTGGGTGGTGTTTACTTCGCCATGGAATTCCTCATCGCCAACTCAAAAAAGGTGCAGGGTGTTGCCGGTGCCGATGAAGGCTTCATCAGCGCCGAAGGCAAGCATGTGGTAGTTATCGGTGGTGGGGATACCGGGTCTGATTGCGTGGGCACATCTGCGCGTCATGGTGCGGCGTCCATCACGCAGCTGGAGCTTATGCCCAGGCCACCCGAGAAAGAGAACAAGGAACTCACCTGGCCCGGCTGGCCCAACAAGATGCGCACCTCCACCTCCCAGGAAGAAGGCTGCGAGCGTCTCTGGGAAGTGCTGACCAAAGAGTTCATCGACGACGGCAATGGCCATGTCAAAGCCCTGCGCTGCGTGAAAGTGCAATGGGACAAGAACGGTGACGGCAACTGGCGGATGTCCGAAGTAGCAGGGTCTGAATTCGAGCTGAAAGCTGATCTGGTCACCCTGGCTATGGGTTTTGTGCATCCTGTACATGAAGGCATGATTGAACAGGCAGGCGTGGAGCTGGATGCCCGCGGCAATGTGAAAGGCGCTACCGAGGGCGAGAAGCCCTATGCTACATCCGTTGACGGCGTGTTTGCCGCAGGCGATATGCGCCGCGGCCAGTCGCTGGTGGTCTGGGCTATCCGCGAAGGTCGCCAATGCGCCCGCTCCGTGGACGAATACCTCATGGGGCACTCCAACTTGCCCAGGTAAGAAAGGCGCAGGCCTCGTTTTGACCGGGGTTATTTACCCGGGTTTGCGGTGGTGGTCAATGTGGAATGTGGACTTCAGCACCGTTGCAGGAGCAACCCTGATCCTGCTCAGTCCCCGGCGTACTCGAAGGAGTCGTAATACATCTGCTCATCTGTAACGCCAACCGCATGGAAGGCATCTCTTGCGGCCTTGATCATGGGTGGCGGACCGGCCATGTAGATGTCGTAGTCGGCCAGGTTGTCATGATCTTCCAGTACCGCTTCGTGCACCCAGCCCTTGCGGCCGTTCCAGCCTTGTTCCGGCGCTGACAGCACGGGAACGAAGCGGGTAAAGTTCTCATGCTCTTTTTCCCATTGACGCGGCAAGTCCGGCAGATAGAGGTCTCCTTGGGCGCGCACTCCCCAGTAGAGCTCCATGGGACGCTCAATGTTCCCATGAAAGGCATGTTCGATCTGGGATTTGATCGGGGCGAAACCTGTGCCGCCGGCGATGAACAGCATGGGACGCCCGGATTCTTCGTTGAGGGTGAAACCGCCCAGGGGCGCTTCGATGCGCAGGATGGTCTTTTCCTTCATTTGCGTGAAGGCCCAGTCGGTGAAAACGCCACCGTCTATATGGCGGATATGCAGCTCGATGAAATCGTCATTGTGTGGTGCATTGGCAATGGAAAAGGCCCGGCGTCTTCCGTCTTCCAGAATAAAGTCCAGGTACTGGCCAGCCAGGAACTGCAGCCGTTGCTCGTCTGGCAACTTTAGATAGAGACGCACCACATTGTCGGCAAGATGCTCAATTTTTGCAACTTTTACCGGCATAATGCGCGGCTCTATTTCGTGCGGCGTCTTGATTTCTCTGGCCTTGATTTCCACATCGGAAACAGGCACCGCCTGGCAAGGCAGGCAGGCGTCGTCAGATGCGTCCAGGAGTTTGTCCGGCGCACCCTCCGGGTATTCGATCTTGCCGGTCAGCAGAGTGGCGATACATGCGCCACAAAACCCGTTGCGGCAGCCATAGGGCAGGCCAACGTCCTGGCGAATGGCGGCATCCAGAATGGTTTCGCCGGCTTCCGCATGGAACTGGCGTCCGCTGGGGGAGAGTGTGATGGTAAAACTCATAGGCGCGTATCTTTGTATTCCTTTAGACTCTGAGCCAGATTGTCGCCGATTTGGCGCTGTATGAAAACCGTTGGATTGATGGGGAACAAGAAAATACTTATTACGGGTTGCGGTTATATCGGCCGCCGTCTGGCCATGGAGCTTATCCCAAGAGGCGTTAGCGGGCTGGTTCGCAGCAGCGAAAGCCGCGACAAGCTGGCGGAGCTGGGTATCCAGCCGCTGCAATGGGATCTGGCAAAACCGGTAACTATTCCTCTGTCGACCAGTGGAGCCGATATCTATTATCTGCTGCCGCCACCAAAAACCGGCGTGGTGGATGCCTTCATGGAAAATTTTCTGCAGAGCCTCGAAGCCAATGGACAGCCTGAGCGGATTCTCTATCTCGGCACCACCGGCGTATACGGGGATTGTAGAGGAAGCTGGGTAGATGAGAATGCGCCCGTACACCCCCGGGTGGATCGTGCCCTGCGCCGCCTTGATGCGGAGCAGCAGCTGCGCCGCTGGGCCGGGCACTCCGGTGGGGAACTGGTGATTCTACGGGTGGCCGGCATCTATGGCCCGGGCAAACTGCCCCTGCAACGGCTGCGCGCCGGCAAGCCCATGGTGGCGGAACAGTGTGCGCCCTGGACCAATCGCATTCATGCCGATGATCTGGTTCAGGTCTTGCTGGCTGCAATGGTGCGTGGGGGGAATGGAGAAATCTATAATGTCAGTGATGGGCAACCGGGCAATATGGCTGACTATTTCAATCTGGTGGCGGATTACGCCGGATTGCCCCGCCCGCCAGTGATTGATCCTGATGCGGGGGAGGGCCAGTTGTCTGCCGGACTGCGTTCCTATCTGGCCGAATCGCGCCGTGTGGACAACCGTAAAATGTTGCGGGAGCTGGGGGTGAAACTGCGCTACCCCACACTGGAGGAGGGGCTGAGCGCCTGTTTTTCCGGCTAGCAATCCTGCGTCAAGTGGTATCATTACTCCCAATTATTTTGTGAAGATATTGATTTATGGAAATTGAAGAACTACGTGATCTGGTCGTCAACGTACTGGATGATATGAAAGCCACCGATGTGGTGGTGCTGGACGTGCGGGAAAAAACCAGCATTGCCGATTATTTCGTGATTGCATCCGGCACCTCGGATCGGCACGTAAAATCCTCGGCGGAAGCCGTGGCCTTCCAGTCCAAGCTGGCTGGCGAGCCGCCCCTGGGGGTGGAAGGCCTGACGGAAGGCGAATGGGCGCTGGTGGATCTCAATGGCGTGGTGGTGCATGTCATGCAGCCCAAGGTGCGGGATTTCTATCAGCTCGAAAAGCTCTGGGCCGTGGATGCCGAGGCGGCGGAAAAGCTCTCCAGGGAGCGGGGCGGTAAGAACCCCTGCTGATTGCAGCAGGCGGCGTTTTTCTGGTCAAGCCCCCATTCCGGCGCTCGAAGCGCTTTTCCTCAAGCCGCCTCGCGCAACGCTTCAATCCGCTTTTCCAGTGGCGGGTGGCTGGCGAAAAGCTCATGCAGTCCACCTCCGGCGATGCCGAATGCGGCCATTTCGTCGGGTAGGGGTTCGGGCTTGGTCTGCCCGAGGCGTTGCAAAGCGCTGATCATTTTGTGTTTGCTGGTAAGTTTTGCGGCACCTGCGTCGGCGTGAAACTCCCGCCAGCGGGAGAACCAGGCCACGATCATAGACGCCAGTATGCCCAGTACGAACTGCGCCACCAGGGAGGTGATCCAGTAGGCCGGCCCATAGCCTTCCCGGGTATTGAACACGACGCGATCCACGAAATGCCCGATGATGCGGGAGAAAAACACCACAAAGGTGTTCACCACGCCCTGAATCAAGGTCAGGGTCACCATGTCGCCATTGGCGACGTGGCTGATCTCATGGCCCAGCACCGCCTCGATTTCGTCGGCGTTCATGTTTTGCAGCAAACCCTGGCTTACCGCCACCAAAGCGTCATTTTTGTTCCAGCCGGTGGCGAAGGCATTGGGGGAGGCGCTGGGGAAGATGCCCACTTCCGGCATTTCTATGCCGGCCTCCCGCGCCAGGCGCGCAACCGTATCCAACAGCCAGCGGTCGGTGGAGCTGATGGGCTGGTCGATGATTTTCACTCCCATGCTGCGTTTCGCCATCCACTTGGAGGCGAACAGGGAGATGAATGAGCCAGCAAAACCGATCACCGCGGACATGATGAGCAAGGCGTTCAGGTTCAGCCCGCCACCTTGCTGCGCCAGCATATCGTCCACGCCCAGAATGCGCATGGTGATGCTCAGTACGGCCAGGATGGCGATGTTGGTGCCGAGAAACAATATAATTCGTAACATATTTTCCGTCTTTCCTTTAATCCCTTTCGTTGCTGCGGGATCAAAATATATTCATGGGGAATGGCATTTACTCAAGCCAAAGGCCTTGTCATTCGTCTTCCCGGCGCAGATCGGGATCCAGGGTGGCCGCATATTCCCGATCCTGGGTTCCGGCCTGCGCCGCAATGACCATGGTTTGTGCTTAAGTTAAGCGCCATTCATTCATGGGGTTGTTACCGTGTTAGTGGTATTGTGGCTTAAGATAGTGCCATATTTCCAAAAATCAACAGGAGAAAGACTTTGGCGATCCCTCTGGTGGCAGGCACCAAACCTGCAATTGTTGCGCTCAAAAAGGGCGAAACCCTGTACTGGTGCAGTTGTGGCCGCAGCCAGTCACAGCCATCCTGCGATGGATCGCATGAAGATACGGAATTTCAACCCCTGGTGTTTGTTGCGCCAAAGGACGACGACTACTATTTTTGCACATGCAAGCGTAGCAAAAAACCTCCCTTTTGCGATGGCTCACACAAGCATCTGGTGGATGATGATTGAGGAACGGAGGCCGCCCGCCTGTGCCTTGCCCCAGGAGCCTGGCTATTCCGGGATAACGGTAGTACCCCTGTCGCCCAGGCCCGCGCTGGCGGATTATCTGCAGGCCATGCAACTGGCCAATGCGGAAGCGGAGCGACGTCTGGGTGGCTATATGCTGCTTTCCTGGTATGACCGGGATCGGGATTTTGAGTCTCCCCAACACGCCAGCGAGTGTCACGCCGATAGCGCCATACCTGGTTATGTGGACTATGGCCTGTTTCATGGCGCCACCCTCAAGATCGACATTGAAGACGGGCGCTTCGTGTTCTTTTACCTTTCAACCGCGCTGTAGCTGATCTCCAGCACCAGCAGCTCTTTCCTGCCGGAAGGGGTTTGCACCTGTATTTCTTCGTCCAGGGTTTTTCCCAGCAGGGCTTTGGCCATGGGCGAGTCAACGCTGATCCAGTTTTTCTGCGGGACGAACTCGTCTGCACCCACGATGCGGTAGGTGACTTCCTCGCCGTTTTCATCTTCCAGGGTTACCCAGGCGCCAAAGAAAATGCGCCCGGTATCCTGGGGCGGGTTTTCAACGCATTTCAGCTCCGGCATGCGTTTTTGCAGGTAGCGGATGCGCCGGTCCATCTCCCGCAGTTGTTTTTTTCTATAGATGTATTCGGCATTTTCCGAGCGGTCTCCTTCGGCGGCTGCGGCGGCCAGGATCTTCACCACTTTCCGGCGCTTCTTCCATAGCTGCGTCAATTCTTCGTGCAGTGCCTGATAGCCAGCCTTGGTGATGTAGGGGGATTTTCCGGCCATGGCTCAGAACTGGCCGGTACGCAGCAGAACCAGGGTGCAGGCTTCTTCCCAGGGAATGCCCGCGCTGTCCAGAGCCTGCTGCAGCAAGGGGGATTCCGTGCCGGGGTTGAAGATCACCCTGGCAGGTTCGAGATCGAGGATACCATCGATCATGGCGTTCAGGCGGGCGGAACCGACATAGAGAGTGAGGGTGTCTACAGGCTGCTTGATGTCCACCAGGCTGTTGGTCACCGCCAGGCCTTCGCTTTCCTTCAGTTTCGGGTGTACGGGAGTAATGTTCCGGAAGCCCTTTTCCCGCAGCAGGCGGATGGCCTGGTTGGCGTAGCGCTCGGGTTTGCGGGTGGCGCCCAGCACCACGACATGATGATCTGCTGTGTCCATACTCGTTTCCTCAGGCGATTGGGGGTATCCGAATCGCTATATCAGGTAGAATGCGTCTAAATTGACAGGCTAACGAAGGAATTTCAAGCATGAATATTGCAATACCCCTGCATGTGTTGTCCGTGGTGATCTGGGTGGGCGGCATGTTTTTCGCGTATGTGGCGCTGCGCCCCGCTGCGGTCAGTGTTCTCGAGCCGCCTTTGCGCCTGCGTTTGTGGACAGAGGTGTTCGGGCGCTTTTTCCCCTGGGTGTGGGCTTGCATCATTTTGATCCTTGGCAGCGGATACTGGATGATATTCAGCGTTTATGGCGGCATGGGCGGGCTGGCGTTGCATGTGCATATCATGTTCAGCCTGGGGCTGGTCATGATGCTGGTATTTTTCTATGTCTACTTCATGCCCTACCGGGCGCTGAAGCGGGCCACAGCCGGGGAAGACTGGCCGGCGGGAGGAAAGGCTCTGGGGTCGATCCGCCGTCTGATCGCCTTCAATCTGGCGCTGGGAATGCTGACGGTGATCGTTTCCACCGGCGGTGTCTACTGGAATCTTGCCGCCCTGACGGAATAGGATTTGCCGGAAAAGAAAAAAGCCCACCGAAGGCCGGTGGGCTAAATCTGACAATAGTCAGGAGGAGTGAGAACATTCTGGATAACTTTAAACTTATCCATAAGGTTTTGTTTCCAAGACCTTGAAACGCAGTGTACTCGCTCTGCAGATTTGTATATTGATCTGGCTCAAATAAAATACCATATTTTTACAAAGGAATTTGTTTTTTCAGAAAACTGCCGATGATCCGATGGGCGGAATCAGCTTACACCGTATTTTCCCCGGTAATCCTGAATGGCGGCCAACTGTTGTGGCGAATCGCCTTTTTCTGCCAGAAATGTCACCAGATCATCGAGTTGCACGATGCTGGCGACCGGAATATTGTAGTCGCGCTCCACTTCCTGGATGGCGGACAGTGCTCCCTGTCCTTTTTCCTGGCGATCCAGCGCGATAATCACGCCTGCGGCCTGCGCTCCCTGCTGCTCGATAATGTCCATGGATTCGCGTACGGAAGTGCCGGCGGAAATCACGTCGTCGATGATGAGCACCCGCCCTTCCAGGGCATGGCCCACAATCATTCCCCCTTCGCCGTGATCCTTGGCCTCCTTGCGGTTGAAGGCGTAGGCCACATCCCTGTGGTGCTGCTCATACAGCGCTGCCGCAGTGACTGCCGCCAGGGGAATGCCCTTGTAGGCGGGGCCGTAGAGCACGTCGAAGGGAATCCCCGCATCCTCGATGGCCTGGGCGTAATACCTGCCCAGGCGGGCCAGGGCGGCCCCGGTGTTGAACAGGCCGGCGTTGAAGAAGTAGGGGCTGATGCGCCCGGATTTGAGGGTAAATTCGCCGAAGCGCAACACGCCCACGTCCAGGGAAAATTCGAGAAACTCTTTTTGGTAGTCCTGCATTGTATTGGGTTTCCTGTTGAAGTATGTGGCGCATGGTATCAGGAGTATAATCTGCGGTCATGCGTGTAATCTCTGTGAACGTAAACGGCATCCGCGCCGCCGCCCGCAAGGGCTTCTTCCACTGGCTGCGCCGCCAGCAGGCGGACGTGGTCTGCCTGCAGGAGCTCAAGGCCCAGGCGGATCAGATTACCGACAAACAATTCTGGCCCCCCAGCTTCCATTGTTTCTATCACCCTGCCGAACGCAAGGGCTATAGCGGTGTGGGCATCTATTGTCGCAAAGAGCCGGAGTCCGTGGTGGAAGGTATCGGTTGGCCGTGGTTCGATGCAGAAGGCCGCTGGATCGAGGCAAGATACCAGAATTTAAGTGTCATTTCCCTGTATATGCCCTCTGGCTCCCACAGCGAGGAGCGCCAGGCCATCAAGTTCCGGGTGATGGAAAAGCTGTTGCCCTATCTTGTTGAACTGCGCAGCAGCGGGCGGGAATACATCATCTGTGGCGACTGGAACATCGCCCACAAGGCCATCGACCTGAAGAACTGGCGCGCCAACCAGAAGAATTCCGGCTTTCTGCCCGAAGAACGCGCCTGGATGGATAAACTGTTTGGCCCGGCGGGTTTCGTGGACGCCTTCCGCGTGGTGAACCAGGAGCCGGAGCAATATACCTGGTGGTCCAACCGGGGCCGGGCCTGGGAGAAGAACGTGGGTTGGCGCATCGATTACCAGGTTATCACCCCCGGCTTGCGGGACAAGGTGCTGGACGCCTCCATCTACAAGCGCAAGCGCTTTTCCGATCATGCGCCCCTGATTATGGACTACGATCTTGCGCTCTGATTCCCGGGGCAGGCGCTGGCTGGACAGCCTCAAGATTTACGGCCATCCCAAGGTGCGGGTGATGTTGTTTCTGGGGTTTTCCTCCGGGCTGCCGCTGTTGCTGGTGTTTGGCACCCTGTCCGTATGGCTGCGCGAGGCCGGCGTCAGTCGCGCCACCATCGGTTTTGTCAGCTGGGTGGCCTTGGCCTATGCCTTCAAGTGGGTGTGGTCGCCCCTGGTGGACAAGCTGCCCCTGCCGATTCTGAGCAAAAAGCTGGGCCGCCGCCGGGCCTGGCTTTTGTTCGCGCAAGTTGCCGTGATTGGTGGATTGCTGGGCATGGCTTTCAGCAATCCGGCAGAAAACCTGACCGGCCTGGTGTGGTTTGCAGTGCTGGTGGCTTTTGCCTCGGCAACCCAGGATATTGCCATCGACGCCTTTCGTATCGAAAGCGCGGAAAGTTCCAAGCAGGCGGCATTGGCCGCCGCCTACATGGTGGGATATCGCCTGGCCATGATCCTTTCCTCTGCCGGGGTGCTGTGGATCGCCGCCTGGGTGCAGGCCGCAGATGTAAAATATGACCTCCACGCCTGGTCCGTGGCCTATATGGTGATGGCGGCAGTCATGCTGGTGGGGCTGGTGACGACCCTGGTCGTGGCGGAGCCAAAGGTGGTGTTGCAGGAGAATGCGGTGGAGGAGGCCGGTGTGCGGCGTATCCATCGGATTTCCTGGCTTCCGGCCTGGGCGCTGAATGTGCTGGACTGGCTGTGGCGGGCGGTGATCAGCCCCTTTGCCGACTTCATCCGCCGCTACCGCTGGCAGGCGGTGCTGTTGCTGGCGCTGATCGCAAGCTACCGCATTTCCGATATCGTGCTGGGGGTGATCGCCAACGTGTTCTACATCGACATGGGATTCACCAAGACCCAGATTGCCGATGTGACCAAGGTGTTCGGCATCATCATGACCTTGCTGGGCGCGGTGTTGGGTGGTGTGCTGGTCACCCGTTTTGGCGTGATGCGCATCCTGTTTCTGGGAGCCTTGCTGGCGGCGGGCACCAATATACTGTTTTCCCTGCTGGCGCAGGCCGGGCCGGAAGTTGGCATGCTGATGCTGGTGGTGGCTGCGGACAACCTCAGCGCCGGTCTGGCGACGGCGGCTTTCGTGGCCTATCTTTCCGGGCTGACCAATGTTTCTTATTCCGCAACCCAATATGCCCTGTTCAGCTCGGTGATGCTGCTGTTTCCCAAGTTTATCGGCGGGTTCTCCGGGGTGATGGTGGAAAACATCGACTATACCGGCTTCTTCATGCTCACCGCAGCCATGGGCTTGCCGGTGCTGGTGCTGGTCGCCCTGGCCTGGCGCTATGTGCCGGTAAACGGGGAGCGGCGGAATGATTGACCTGAATCTGGCGGGGGCCTTTCTCGTCGGTCTGCTCGGCGGGGTGCATTGCCTGGGCATGTGCGGCGGCATCGTCGGGGCGCTTACCCTGGGCCAGCCGCAGCAAGACGCAGCCACATCCGCTTTCTGGAAGCTGCAACTGGGCTACAACGCGGGAAGAGTGCTCAGCTATGTCCTGGCCGGAATCATCGCCGGAGGCCTAGGGCTACTGCTGGCCCAGGCCGGCCCCCTGCACTATACCCAGCAGATACTCAGCGTAGTGGCCGGGCTGTTCATGATTCTCATGGGCCTGTATCTGGGGGGGTGGTGGATGGGGCTCGTCCGGGTGGAAAAAGCCGGTGGCGTGGTCTGGAGGCGCATCGAACCTCTGGGCCGCAAGCTGCTGCCCGTGCGCTCGCCGGGCCAGGCGTTCCTGCTGGGCATGGTCTGGGGCTGGCTGCCCTGCGGCCTGGTGTATAGCGTGCTGATCTGGGCGTTGTCGGCGGGCGGCATGGCGGAAGGCGCCCTGCTCATGGCGGCGTTCGGCCTGGGCACCCTGCCCAACCTGCTGCTCATGGGCGCGGCGGCCGGCTGGATGGGCAGCCTGCTGCGCAAGCCCCTGGCGCGCAAGATCGCCGGTGGGCTGGTGATTCTGTTTGGCGTGATGATGTTGGTGCAGCTACGGCCGGTGGCATGATTCGTGAAGTCATGGTGGAATTGTATGAAAGCGCAAGATTTTGACAGGAAGTTCCATGCCAATCAGGAAGACATCATTGATGATCTGGATTCATCCACGCTGAAACATCCGAACCAGGCGCAAAAACGGGTGAATGTGGATTTTCCTTCCTGGGTAATCGAATCCCTCGATAGGGAGGCCCGGCGGGTTGGCGTAACGTGCCAGTCGTTGATCAAGCTGTGGTTGGTGGAGCGCCTGGAAGAAAGAGCGGGCAACAAATAGTGGGCACCTCTATAAATTGTCATTCCGGCGCAGGCCGGAATCCATAAGCTATTGAAAATCTTGGACACCGGCCTACGCCGGT
>Ga0256834_1000074_pt1 | contig 65504 bp, 64 predicted proteins | sample 4281140metaG_FD_190536 | JGI IMG/M metagenome (GOLD analysis project Ga0256834, IMG submission 190536) | Hydrothermal vent microbial communities from East Pacific Rise, Pacific Ocean - 4281-140 | ecosystem: Environmental > Aquatic > Marine > Hydrothermal vents | place: Pacific Ocean: East...
ATACGGTGCGTCTAGTTTAATATTATTAGCCAATTCACGTTCCCATCTATCGCCATTATCTAGCAATTTATCTTTGTCATAGAATAATTCTTCTCGTGTTTCAGTAGCAAATTCAAAATTTGGCCCCTCAACAATCGCATCAACTGGGCATGCCTCTTGGCAAAATCCGCAATAAATACATTTGGTCATATCAATATCGTAGCGTGTAGTGCGTCTTGTGCCATCGCTCTCACGCACACCAGCTTCAATAGTTATAGCCTGCGCTGGGCAAATCGCTTCGCATAATTTACAAGCAATGCACCGCTCTTCTCCATTAGGATAGCGCCTTAGCGCATGTTCACCACGAAAACGAGGTGAAACGGGCCCTTTTTCAAACGGGTAATATATCGTTGCTTTTGGCGAAAAGAAATAACGCATTGAGAGGAAAAATGCCGAAACAAATTCTCTCAAAAGCAGTGAATTTAGAAATTGTAATGCTCTCATTTTCTTACCCCTCACGCCAATCCGCCATGCCAGCCCCAGCCCGTAAGCTGAAGCACTAAGGCAACGACAAAAATCATGAAAATTGAAATTGGTAAAAATACTTTCCAGCCCAAACGCATTAGCTGGTCATAACGATAACGAGGCACAAATGCTTTAACAATCGATACCATAAAGAACACCATGCCAACTTTAACAATGAACCAAACCATTCCCGGAACCCAAGTAAATGGTGCAATTTCTAGCGGTGCTGCCCAACCACCCATAAATAAAATCACGGTCAAAGCGCACATTAAAACAATCGACACATATTCACCAAGCATATACATCATATAAGGAGTTGAGCCATATTCAACCATGAAGCCCGCAACCAATTCACTCTCAGCTTCTGGCAAATCAAATGGTGGGCGATTAGTTTCGGCAAGTAATGATATAAAGAAAATTACAAACATTGGGAATAATGGCAACCAGAACCAATTAAGAAAATTCATCCATGGCACACCAAGCATATAGGCTAAACCCATTTCACTTTGCGCAATAACAATATCGGTCAGGTTAAGCGAGCCAACTAGTAATAGAACCGTAACAATCACAAAACCAATGGATACTTCGTACGAGACCATTTGTGCCGCCGAGCGAAGCGCTGAGAGGAACGGATATTTAGAATTTGACGCCCAGCCGCCAATGATAATTCCATAGACGCTAAGCGATGATATGGCGAGAATATATAAAATTCCAACATTAATATCAGCCAATGCCAAACCATAATCTAGCGGTATAACTGCCCAAGCGGCAAGCGCTAACATCACGGTGATAAACGGTGCTAATAGGAATAAAAACTTATCTGAAGAAGCAGGAATTGTTGGCTCTTTGAACACAAATTTTAGCAAATCAGCAAACGATTGGAACAGGCCTAAAGGCCCAACCACGTTCGGCCCACGTCGCATTTGCACCGCTGCCCAAATTTTACGATCGGCAAGCAAAATGAATGCAATAAAAATTAATAAGGCAACTAATAATAATAGCCCCTTATAAATAAAACCAATATTCTCGCCCCATCCCAAAAATGGAATGCCAAGCAAATAATCTAAAGCTGAAACTATAAATTCCATTATTTATCCTGCCCCGCCTGTTCTCTATCATTGCCCGCTTGCACGCATTGCCCCATTACTTTTGAAGAACGTGCTATCGGGTTTGTGAGATAATAATTTTTAACCGCTGAAATAAATTCAACATTTTTAACCTTAGCTGGAATTTTCGCTAGCTTTTTAAGTGCAGAAATATCACCTGCCTTTATGCCATTAATATTTGCTAAATGCTCATGCTCGTTATATAGCGCTTGGCGCAATTCATTTAGATTATCAAACGGCAAAGCCTTACCCAATTTTCCTGAAATAGCACGAATAATCGCCCAATCTTCTTTTGCATCACCAGGTGGGAAAATAGCACGGTTGGTAATTTGTACTCGCCCTTCTAAATTAACATAAGTGGCTGATTTTTCGGTATAAGCACTGGCTGGCAAAATAACATCGGCACGATGCGCTCCTGCATCACCGTGCGATCCAATATAAACAACAAAACTCTGCCCCATTGCGCTCATATCAAATTCATCTGCGCCAAGCAAGAACAACATATCAAGCTCGCCCTTGCCTGCCAATTTAATTTGATCTGCCGAGCAAACACCACCATTTTGAGGGGTGAAACCTATATCTAGGCCGCCAACTCTGCTTGCTGCATTATGTAATAAAGCAAAGCCATTCCAATTGCTCTCTAGAGCACCTGCATTATTTGCAACCATTAAAGCCATTGCTAAAATATCACGTCCGAGTTTTTTGCTCTCGCCAGCGTGTGAAATTGCATTTTCACCAACAATAATGATAGGTTTTTTAGCTTTTTTAAGAATTTTATTGAACTTATGCGAACCAGTTGCCAATGCTTTTAGAATATCAACATCATCACCCAAATGCTGGCAATCATAAGTTAGATCAGTTTTTTCACCAACCAGCGCAATCGGCATATTATTTTTTAGCCATGCTTTTCTTATACGAGCATTTAATATTGTTGCTTCATAGCGAGGATTAGCACCAATGATTAAAATCGCATCAGCCTCTTCAATACCAGCAATGCTTGGGTTAAATATATAAGCACTTCTATCAATATTAGCATCAAGTACTGAATTTACTGGGCGGCAATCAACATTGTTTGAACCAACAGAGGCTAATAATTTTTTAAGCGCAAACATTTCTTCAACGCCTGCAAGATCACCAGCAATTGCGCCAACTTTATTACCAGCCTTTTTCATGTTCCTAGCAACTACATTAAGCGCCTCGTCCCAACTTGTCTCAACAAGTTTTTTGCCCTTTTTAATATAGGGTCTATCAAGACGTTGAGTTTTTAAGCCGTCCCAAATAAAGCGAGTTTTATCTGAAATCCATTCTTCGTTTATATCTTCGTTAAGTCTTGGTACTATGCGCATTACTTCTGAGCCACGTGCATCAATACGAATTGCAGAACCAACAGCGTCCATTACATCAATGCTATCAGTTTTATGTAATTCCCACGAGCGAGCAGTAAAAGCATAAGGCCTTGAAGTAAGCGCACCAACGGGGCAAAGATCAATCACATTGCCTTGCAATTCGCTTGACATGGCACGTTCAATATAGGGAGTAATTTCAGCACTCTCTCCACGCCCCAAAAGACCTAATTCACAAACTCCAGCAACTTCGGTTGTAAAGCGCACACAACGAGTGCAATGAATACAACGTGTCATTATGGTTTTAATTAGTGGCCCTAGATATTTCTCATCAACAATGCGCTTTTTCTCTTCATAGCGAGATTTATCAAAGCCAAAAGCTATCGCTTGATCTTGCAAATCACATTCACCACCCTGATCGCAAATTGGGCAATCTAGTGGGTGATTTATGAGCAAAAATTCCATCACCCCTTCACGTGCCTTTTTGACCATAGGGCTATTGGTAAACATTTCTGGAGGTGATCCATCGGGCGCTGGTCGTAAATCTTTTACTCCCATAGCACAAGAAGCTTGTGGTTTTGGTGGGCCACCCTTAACTTCAACCAAACACATGCGGCAATTTCCAGCAACTGAAAGGCGTTCATGATAACAAAAACGAGGAATTTCTTTACCAGCCGCTTCTGCCGCCTGCATAAGCGTGAAGTGATCTGGAACTTCAATCAATTTGCCATCAACTTTGATCTGTGCCATGCCCTAAACCCCTATTCCGCCGCAATGGAGCTAACAGCTCCGTCTTTGTCAGAATTATAAGTGTAATCATCAATTCTTTTTTCAATTACGTGTCTGAAATTTTTAATCAGCCCCTGAATTGGCCATGCTGCCGCATCGCCAAGCGCACAAATTGTGTGCCCTTCAATTTGCTTAGTAATATCAAACAACATATCTATTTCACGTTTTTGCGCCCTGCCCTCAACCATACGCTCCATAATGCGCATCATCCAGCCAGTGCCCTCACGACAAGGCGTACATTGCCCACAACTCTCGTGTTTATAAAAAGCAGACAAACGCCATATAGCCTTAATAATATCGGTGCTATTATCCATCACGATAACGGCTGCCGTGCCTAAAGATGAGCCAACCTCTTGCAACCCGTCAAAATCCATTGTTGCATCGGTAATTAAATCAGCTTTCACACAAGGAACAGACGAGCCACCCGGGATAACCGCTAAAAGATTATCCCAACCACCACGAATGCCACCGCAATGTTTATCAATCATTTCCTTGAAATTAACGCCCATTTCTTCTTCAAACGTAGCAGGATTATTCACATGACCTGAAACACAAAATAGCTTTGTGCCAGTATTATTTTCACGTCCAAAACCTGCAAACCAATCGCCACCACGTCGTAATATTTCGGGAATAACAGCAATAGATTCTACGTTATTAACGGTTGTTGGATTGCCATAAATACCAATGCCAGCAGGAAAAGGTGGCTTTAGGCGTGGCTGGCCTTTTTTGCCCTCAATGCTTTCCATCATGGCGGTTTCTTCACCACAGATATATGCCCCTGCTCCATGATGAACGATTATGTCGAGATCCCAGCCATGAATATTATTCTTGCCAATCAATTTAGCATCATATGCTTGCTCAACTGCCGCCTCTAATCGCTGGCGCTCACGCATAAATTCACCACGCACATATATAAATGCCAAATTCGCATCCATTCCACGAGCGGCAAGCAAACAACCCTCAATCAAAAGATGCGGTTCATGGCGTAAAATTTCTCTATCTTTACAAGTTCCGGGTTCGGACTCATCGGCATTGACTAATAAATAATGCGGACGACCATCAGAAACCTTTGGCATGAACGACCATTTCAAACCTGTTGGGAAACCAGCTCCACCTCGACCACGTAATCCAGAGGCTTTTACCTCATCAGTTATCCAATCACGACCTTTTTCAACCAGCTTTTTAGTGCCAGACCATTGCCCACGAGATTTTGCGCCCTTTAAGCCCCAATCATGCTGGCCATAGAGATTAGTAAAAATGCGATTTTCATCTCTCAACATTATTTATCTCCCTTTACCAAAGCTTTTGCCTGTTTAACCCATTCATCTCGATCAATACGCCCCTTAAACGAAAGCGCATCATCTATCTTTGTTATATCTGCTTTTTTGAAATCAGCTACTTGCTTAAATTTGGTGATGCCTAGCTTGTTGAGTTTTTTCTCTAACACTGGTCCAACACCTGAAATTAATTTAAGATCATCTTTATTACCCTTTGGCGTTGCAAAGAGGTTAGAACTTTTGGCTTTTGCCTTTGCAGGTTTTTTGGCGGCAGTACGCTTAGGAGTTTTAACCTGAATATCCAACAAGCTAGTTTGCCCATTAAGCGCCGCTGAATATTGCCGTCCAATTTGTGGACCCGGTGCGATTGTATCGCCCTTATCAGCTGCAAATGCATCAATAATTTCTTCTAATCGATCTGGCGTTAAATCTTCATAAGTATCAAAGCCAATCGTTACCATTGGCGCATTTACACATGCACCTGCACATTCAACTTCTTCCCAACTTAGCGTGCCGCCCTCGTTTAACTCATGCGCTTTTTTGGCGATTTTATTTTGACATACCGAGCGTAAACCTTCTGCTCCACGCAACATGCAAGGCGTTGTACCGCAAACCTGAATATGAGCTTTTGTGCCAACTGGTTGTAATTGAAATTGCGTATAAAAAGTTGCAACTTCTAGCGCACGAATATAGGGCATTTTTAGCATATCAGCGATTTTCTCAATCGCTGGTTTGCTTACCCAGCCTGTTTGCTCTTGCGCACGCATAAGTAGCGGAATAATTGCCGATTGCTGGCGACCTTTTGGATAAAGCGCTATGCGTTTTTTTGCCCAAGCACCATTCTCCTTAGAAAAGGCGAATTTCTTTGGTTGCACATTATCATCTGCTAGGCGACGCACACTCATCGATCAATTTCTCCAAACACAATATCTAACGAGCCAAGAATGGCTGCAACATCTGCCAACATATAACCACGAGAAAGGAAGTCCATCGCACTAAGATGTGCATAGCTTGGCGGCTTTACCTTACAGCGATATGGTTTATTGCTACCATCTGAAATAAGATAAACCCCAAACTCACCTTTTGGCGCTTCGATGGCCGTATAAATCTCGCCCTTTGGCACTTTATACCCCTCAGAAAACAATTTGAAATGATGAATAAGAGCTTCCATAGAACTATTCATATCATCACGCTTTGGCGGCACGATTTTCCCATCACTTGAGGAAACCGCCGTTTTGCCTTCCGATGAATTTAATAGGTCAATACACTGACGCATAATTTTGGTAGATTGACGCATTTCTTCCATTCGAATGAGATAACGATCATAATTATCGCCATTTTTGCCAACAGGAATATCAAAATCTAAACGCTCATAACATTCATAAGGCTGGCTTTTACGTAAATCCCATTTTGCACCAGAGCCACGCACCATAACGCCAGAAAAACCCCATTTCCAAGCATCTTCGAGTGAAACAGTGCCAATATCAACATTGCGCTGTTTAAAAATACGATTGCCAGTTAAAAGCGTTTCAATATCATCGCACACTTTAAGAAACGGATCACAAAATGCTTCAATATCATCAATCAGCTCTTGCGGTAGGTCTTGATGCACACCGCCGGGGCGAATATAGGCGGCATGCATACGAGAGCCACAAGCTCTTTCATAAAACACCATAAGAATCTCACGTTGCTCAAACCCCCAAACAGGCGGCGTTAGCGCACCTACATCTAGTGCTTGGGTAGTAATATTGAGCATGTGCGATAATATTCTGCCAATTTCTGAATAAAGCACCCGAATTAATTGCCCACGCATTGGCACTTTAATACCAAGCATATTCTCAACCGCTAGCGCATAAGCATGTTCTTGGTTCATTGGCGCAACATAATCAAGCCGATCAAAATATGGCACGGCCTGCAAATATGTTTTTTGCTCAATTAGCTTTTCAGTACCACGATGCAGCAAGCCAATATGCGGATCAACCCGCTCAACGACTTCGCCATCAAGCTCAACAATCATACGTAAAACACCATGTGCCGCAGGATGCTGCGGACCAAAGTTAATGTTAAATGTGCGCATTGAATTATCAGCCATTAGGTTTTCCCCTCTGCCTTTTCATCACCTGGAAGAACATAATCAGTTCCTTGCCAAGGCGAGAGATTATCAAAGGAGCGAAATTCTTGTGTTAATTTCACAGGCTTATAGACCACACGTTTTTGCTCTTCATCATAAAATAATTCAACATAACCAGAGGGTGGAAAATCTTTACGTAAAGGATAACCGCTAAAGCCGTAATCGGTTAATAAGCGGCGTAAATCTGGGTGTCCTGAAAATAAAATACCAAACATGTCATATGCTTCACGCTCATACCAATTAGCACCCGGAAACAAATCAGTTATTGAGGGAACTAAGCTTTCTTCATCTGTTTCAACCTTAACCCTTATGCGAAGGTTTCTAACAGGGCTTAGCAGGTGATAAACTACCTCAAAGCGCATTTCACGCCCCAAATAATCAACCCCACAAATATCAGTAATAGAAATGAATTGGCACTGATTATCGTCATGCAAAAACTGCATAACCTTTACGATATCATCACGATTGGCAAATAATGTTAATTCGCCCCGAACAAGAGTAAAATGCTTAACCTCATCAACCAGTTTAAGTGCAATATATTCACCAAGCTCTTTTAGAGTTTCGTCCATAATCTATCTTTCAATCGTTCCTGTGCGCCTGATTTTCTTTTGCAGCATTAAAACGCCATATAAAAGAGCCTCAGCGGTTGGCGGGCAACCCGGCACATAAATATCAACTGGAACAATCCTATCGCAACCACGAACCACTGCATAAGAATAATGGTAATACCCGCCGCCATTGGCGCAAGAGCCCATAGAAATTACATAACGAGGCTCTGGCATTTGGTCATAAACTTTTCTTAAAGCTGGTGCCATTTTGTTAGTTAGAGTGCCAGCAACAATCATCACATCAGATTGACGAGGTGAGCCACGAGGCGCAAAGCCTAGCCTTTCGCAATCATAACGAGGCATAGCCATTTGCATCATTTCGACCGCACAACAAGCCAAACCAAATGACATCCACATAAGCGAGCCAGTACGAGCCCAGTTAATCAACTCATCAGTTGAAGTAACCAAAAAGCCTTTATCAGCCAACTCATCATTAACATCAGTAAAAAATGTATTATCAGCGCCGATAGGCTTACCAGTATTTGGATCTATAATATTTTTAGGGGCAGGAGCTATCAGCGTTCCTTGTTTATCTAATCCCATTCCAAAGCCCCTTTACGCCATTCGTATATAAAGCCAATGGTAAGCACCGATAAGAATATCATCATTGAGACAAAGCCAAACCAGCCGACATCTCTAAATGCTACTGCCCAAGGGAAAAGAAAAGCTACTTCAAGATCAAAAATGATAAAAAGAATAGCAACCAAATAGAATCGGGCATCAAATTTCATGCGAGCATCATCAAATGGTTCAAAGCCACATTCATAGGCGGATAATTTTTCGGGGTCTGGGTTTTTCACTGCAATGATAAATGGAGCAACTAGCAATGCTAGTCCGATAATCGCTGAAAGCCCAATAAAAACAATAACAGGCAAATAATCTAATAGTAATTCGTTCATTTTCAAATCCGAGAATATTACAATCTATATTACAGTGATGCAAAAGCAAAGAATCAGTTGATAAGATTGCACAGGGCAATATTAATCTATAATTGCAGGGCTTAGCGCAGCACAGACATTGTTGCAAGTAAAGAACCATATTTTTGACATATTTCTTTAGATAACTTTTTATCAAAAAATGACAAAAAAAAGCTCCTTAGTATAAGATCTAAGGAGCTTGAGTATGAATTTAGATTATTAAATTATTTTTATTGTAAGTGCCACAATAATCCAGCACTTATCTTTGTTGCATTTGGCGCAGCACCCCAAGCCCCAGTCCCTAAGACTTCGGCACGTACACCAACTTGATCAATTAAGATAGCCTCAGCCCCACCACCAAAGGCGTAGGAGCCAACGCCATTTACAAGACCGCCACCCCCTGCTCCATAGACCATTATAGTATCATTTATTTCATAACCAACTTTGCCAAGCATTAGCGCATCATAAGTCATTGTTGGAGCAAAATTTGCACCAACCTGCATTTCTGCACCAACTAAAATACTATCAGTTACAACAAAATTAGCACCCGCAATACCGCCAGCGCTACCATTCATAGTTGGATCCATCATAGCACCACCGTAAGCACCAACATAGAAGCCTTCAAATTGTGAGAGAGAATAATAATCAGATTGCGCTAAAACGGCACTAGAGGAAATGCCTAAAGCCATAATTGCAATTAATGTTTTTTGAATAGTTTTCATTTGTAAGCTCCATTATAGATATTATCCATTAGATAGCTTTTGATACAAAATTTCAATGAAATGTTAACTAGTTGGCTAACGAATGGTTAATATTTGAGATGGCAGGAGCAAGCAATTTAGCGAGATATAGAATGGGAAAAGAATAAACGGCGGGGGTGTCGGGGACGGGCAGCCTGCGTGGCGTGAACGCAAGAGAAAATGCAGCGACCAACGGCGACAAGTATAAAGAGGCCAAAGCCCTCCTACGCTCTATACTTCTTTTGGAGCTTCAGACGGCATAAGCAGTTCTAGAGCGAGCGTTGCTCACCAAAAACAGCTAATGGCGGGAGTGACGAGACTCGAACTCGCGACCTCCGGCGTGACAGGCCGGCGCTCTAACCAACTGAGCTACACCCCCATTTTAATTTTGCTACATATTGTGCAAAATATATTAGAAGGACTGCTGTGACTTAGTTCAGCTTTTTCGTGAAGTCAAGCACTTCACACACATAAATTTCACTCAGGCAAAATAACTTATTTCGAAATTCGCAAATTCAATAATTCGTCCGCTATTTCTTTAAATGCATCAGCTAATTCACCACTATCACTAGCATCAAAATACGAACCACCATTTCCAGCGCAATCTTCCAACAAGTTCTTAATGGTACTATTAGTAACATCAAAGGCAATAGTATAAACTATTACTTCGTCATTATTGATATTATCACAAAGGTCTTCAGTCAAATCATTGGCTGTTGCTGAGTTAGAGCCATTATGCCATGGATAACTAGGTGAGACCGTGTTTGCTCCGTCAGTCATTAAGACCAAAACTTTTTTTAAATCATTTGATTTTGGTGCTGCATCTGTGAAAGGTATTCCTTGTGATAATAACCTCCAACCCCAAACTAAACCAGCGGGTATATAAGTATTGTCCCTTGCACTCATACTATTTATACCACTTAGAACATTTGCTCTAACATTGGTTAGACGAGTTAAAGGGTTTGCCCTACAAAAATTCCAACTATTAAGCAAACCCGGAACTTCTTCGCTAGCGTATGAATTATCTCGTATATTTAGGGGATAGTCTCTTGAACCAACACAACCAAACCATCTATATTGTCTAGGTGATCTGGGTGTACATGTCCATACTGGAGCGCCTAAAGACCCAGTACAACCTGTGCTTACCCACCTTTGACATGCATATGGCACGCCATCGCTGTAACAAGTATCAGGAACATTATAACCTGTACAGTTTCGTGTAGAATCTGGATAAGTATTTCGGCAATAATCAGGACGAGGAACAGAATAATCACTTGGCACATCAATGCCCGGCTCATTCCTGTTATTCATACCAATATTAACATATCGAGAAAAAGGAACTAAGCCAATTTTAACCGTTCCCCCTGTTGCCTCTTCCATTAATGTTGTTACCATATCCTGTGCCGCATCTTTAAGGGAGCTTATTTTAGAACCATTCATAGAAAAGGTTGTATCTAAAACCAGTGCTACTTCTAAATTTGAGGCAGAGATAATTACTTCTGAAAACACAGCAATATCAAGTTTATTAATACCTATAAATTTTATAAATATGGTTGGCATGGGATAAGAAGCATCAACGCGAATACCATCATCGATTTGAGTGGCAACTATTGTTGAACCTGCGCCTATGCCAATAGAGCGCAAATTATTACTATAAATATCTTTGGCAACTATTTGCATTTTATCGAGATCATTTTTTGCAACACGTGCAACAGCAAGTGCCGCAGAATCTGTTGCATGTTGCATTTCAGCTCTAGTCGCACTAGCCTTAGAATAATCAACAGCACCGCCCGCAAGTACTATTAATGGAATAGCCATCAATGCAAAAATAACGGCGAATGAACCCTTATTTTCATATTTGATAAATCTAGCAAACTGTTTACTTAGTTTTGCAATATTAAATATTAGCATGATTGGCCTTTTTAAATTCTAATTAGAATCTCTACTTTTAACAAAAAATAATAAAGATCAGTTTAACCAATTAGATAAAATTTTAATGACATAGATTTTATCGTTTATTTCACAAGACGAATATCGCCTCCAGAACCGCCGCCTAAGTCTGACAATTCTTCACCAATATTTTCAATAGCATTTTCAAGCGCAATTCCAGTATTAACTTTTATATAATATCCACCATTGTCAGCGCAATTTTGCATCATAGTCGTAAGTCCATTATCACTAACACCGACATTAATGCTGTAAATCCTAATGCCATCGGCCTTCATGTTGGTGCAAAGTGCTGCTAATTCAGCATTGGCAGCATCAATATTGCGCGCCCATGAACCAGACTGCCCAGTGTTATGGCTTCTATTTTGTACTTTATCATTTACAAAGATAACAACTTTTAGATTATCATCTGAATATGGTAGCCCTTCAGTATATGGAGCACCTGAAAGTGAAAGGATTGGAAGCAACACAACTGCAAAAATAACAGCAACTGCTCCCTTATCTTCTTGGGTAAAAAATTAGATATAAAATTACAACAATTACTTAGAAATACGTAATTTTCTTAGTGAATCAGCAATATCTTCAAATGCTGCTTCTAATTCAGAACTATTATCAGCATCATAATAAGAACCACCATTGCCTGCACAGTTTTGTAAAATCTCTTCAATATCGCTATCATCAACATCAAAGGCAATTGTATAGACAATAATATTATCGCCTCTTATATTACCGCATAATTCTTCAGTCTTTTCATTTGCATCATCTACATCATCACCATAATGCCATGAATCTACGTTTGAAGGCCTTGCGCCCTGATTGAGCATCCATTGATAACCTCCAATACCTATTGATCGAGTATTAGCTCCATCAGTTAATATCACCATTACTTTTTTATTGGCATCCCCATAAGGTGCTGCATCAGTAAATGGCTCTGCATTTGACAGCAATCGCCATCCCCATATTAAGCCAACAGGTATATAAGTATAGGAGTGGTTATTTTGAGCAGTTCTCATTCTTGATATAGCACTTCGAATGGTATCTTCATCAGAGGTTAAGCGTGTCAGAGGTCTGGTGGCCCAATAAAGATTCCAGCGTGTCATTAGACCAGGTACGGGGTCTGTATCATATGATTCATCGGTGACATTTAAGGGGTAATCACGTGAACCCATACTGCCATACCATCTAAATCGATAATCACTGCGTGCACTACATACCCATACTCTCTCGCCCCTATCTCCAGTACAATTAAAATAGCGCCATCTTTGGCAAGTAGTTTCAACGCCATCAACTACACAATCATAACTCACTCTTTCTCGCTCACAGCTACGTGTTGAATTAGGATAAGTCCAACGACAAGAATCTGCTTGTGGTACTGAAAAATCATCGGGAATATCAATTCCCGGCTCATCTCTATTAGACGTACCGATATTTACAGCTTGGGTAAATGGGACAAGACCTACCCTGATATTATCATTGTCAGCCCCTGAGAACAACTCCGTCACCAACAAATCTGCGGCAGTTTTAAGACCATCCATCTTTTCTCCATTCATAGAGAATGTATTATCAAGCACCATCACTACTTCTATGCCTAAAAGAGAATCCACCACTTCGGAATACACACTGACTTGTAGGCTGGATATGCCTATTAACCTCAAGAAAGATGTATTAATTGACGTTGTAACATCAACTCGTACACCGTCCTCTAATCTGGTTGCAACTAGTTCTATATTGTTTGCAAATGCGGCATTTACTAAATTATCGGTAAAAACATTTTCTGCAATTTCTTGCATTTCCTCATCATCATTCTTATCAGCCTTTACAGCTGCAAGAGCGGCTACATCTACTGCCACTTGCATTTCTGAACGTGCCGATGAAACCGCTGAATAATCTACCATAGCCCCTGAAAAAGCCAAAATCGGCAAAAGGACGATAGCAAAAATAACAGCAACTACGCCTTTGTCTTCTCTTGTTAAGAACTTCAAAAACGATGATGATATTTTAGACAATGAAAATGATTGCATGAGGAACCCTCCAAGTACTTGAAATTTTACCTTAGATGAAAAAAATAAATATTAATTAAAGGCGAATAATAAAATTTTATCTAATATTATGGTGGGGTCGGGAGCGTAAGAGACTAACAGCCTGCCCGTACTAGATACGGGGCGGCAAGAATAAAGAAAAGCAACTTAGCCAATTATAGAATGGAAAAAGAATAAACGGCGGGGGTGTCGGGGTTGGGAGCATAAGCGACCAACGGCGACAAGAATAAAGAAAGCAACCTAACAAGATTATAGAGTGGGAAAAGAACAAACGGCGGGGGTGTCGGGGTCGGGAGCGTAGCGACCAACGGCGACAAGAAAAAATGAGACCAACGGCGACAAGAATAAAGAAAGCAACAGCGCGCCCTACGCTCCTAATGGAGCTACGGAGCGGCATAAGCTATTCTAAGGTTATTATAGGATTTTAGTTTGTTTCTGGCAGTCCGCCTACGCCAAGGCTTCGGTGGACATAAGCTATTCTAAGGTTCACTATGTTCACCAAGAATAGCTAATGGTGGGCGATGAGAGACTCGAACTCCCGACATCCTCGGTGTAAACGAGGCGCTCTACCAACTGAGCTAATCGCCCTAAAGGGTGAAACGATGTAAAATTATCGCTTAGTGTGAATGGGATATTGTGTTGTGAGCCTTTCGTCAACTTTTCTTTTCAAAAAAATAAAAAAAGGCTTCAAAAAGCAAATTTTGAAGCCTTAGAATAATAGTTTTACACTAAAATTAGTTGATAGCTTCTTTTAGACCTTTACCAGCCTTAAATTTAGCTTGGTTAGAAGCTGGAATATCAATCGCTTCGCCAGTTGAAGGATTGCGGCCTTTGCTTGCTTTGCGGCGTGTTACTGCAAAAGTACCAAAACCAATCAGACGAACATCTCCGCCATCTTTTAGAGTTTGTGTAATAGTATCAATCACTGCTTCAACTGCACTTGTAGCATCTGCTTTTGAAATGCCTGCTTTTTCAGCTACTGCTGAACTTAGTTCATTCTTGTTCATATTAATTCCTTAAATTAGCTTCATTCGCCCCCAAAGAAGCGAATCTAATATTTGTATATTTTTCTGATTCTGTCTTAAAGGCAAGGAAAACTAGGGTTTTTATCAGTTTTCCTACTTAAAAACTGTGATTTAGGGCTTTTAGCCGCTTTTTTTAGAAATTCTTTGCCAAGCCGAGCCGCCAAAAATGATGAATGGTAGCAAAATAATATATATTGCTGCCGCAACTAGCCACACACTACCCGGCCATTCGGGACGCACAATCGCATATATTTGTGTAAAAAATAATGGCCCAACAACAGATGCTAAAGCCGCTAAGCTCATTAGAACCCCTTGCAACTGACCTTGTAAATCTTCACTAATCTTTGAGGTTAAGAGTGATTGTAAAGCTGGGCCACCTACTTCACCAAATGCGAATAAGGGTAATAAAATAAAAATCATCCACCCCTGCCCGATGAAAGCAACAATTATTAATGCTGAAATTTCAAAAAACAGCCCAAATAATATTGCCTTTTTCTCGCCTAACCATGAACTTACCATACCAGAAAATAATTGAGCAACTGCCATGCAAACGCCGTAAGCAGTAAGAGAAAGTCCTACCATTGCCCCCGACCACAAAAACTTATCTTGGGTAAACAGCACCCAAATTGTAGAGTAAATCGTCCCTACAAATGCAAAAAACACAGCTATTACTAATAATTGTCTAACTGAGATTAGGTTAAGCGCCCAGATTATTGGTGCGAATGGATTTAATTTTCTAAAATTAAACCCTGTTTTTTTACCCTTGCGAGATTCGGGCAATAAAAATATTGCCAATAATAGATTAAAGCCATTCAAAATTGCGGCGGCTAAGAATGGAGCTCTAAGCCAGACTTCTCCTAGCAATCCGCCTAAAGCTGGTCCAATAATAAAACCAACACCAAAACAAGCTCCTAAAAAGCCAAAATACTTCGCTCTGTCATCATCTTTAGAAATATCAGTAATATAGGCTGAGGCAACCGCCATGCTTGCAGCTGTCATTCCAGCAATCAAACGCCCAATTATCAAAACTTCGATAGTTGGGGCAAATGCCATTATTAAATAATCAATCGCCGCTCCACCCATAGCAATCATTAGGATAGGCCTGCGCCCGAAGCGGTCTGAAAGAATGCCAAGTAATGGTGCAAACAGGAATAACATTAGGGCATAACCCGCAATGATTATTCCATAAAGTATAGTTATCTCGCTAGAAGCAGTTAGCTCACGCAATAAACTAGGCAAAATAGGGAAAATCAGACCAATACCAATCGCATCTATTGTGACTGATAAAAGAATTACAACCAAAGCCTTGTTCATAAGTTTCCTTAAATTCTAAAGGCGCTACTTTAAGCGCCTTTAGGTTTGCTTTGTAATAAAACTAATGCGCTAATCCCGAGGGTTTTTTATCTTCATTTTTCTTCAAATCAAGTGCCGCTTGCTTTTCAAAATCCCACTCAATTGGCTCTAAATCACGAACAAGAGCATGTTTAAGAACTTCGCCCATTCGAGAAACAGGAACTATTTCAAGCCCCTCCTTAACACTATCAGGCAATTCTTTAAGGTCTTTTATATTGTCCTCTGGAATAAGAACTTTTTTAATTCCACCACGAAGTGCTGCTAAGAGTTTTTCTTTAAGGCCACCTATTGGCAAAACTCGACCTCGTAAAGTCACCTCACCTGTCATTGCAACATCATGGCGCACTGGTATTTTTGTCATAATCGAAACAATAGCAGTTGCCATCGCAATGCCAGCAGAGGGGCCATCTTTTGGAGTTGCCCCTTCTGGCACATGCACGTGAATATCACGAGTTTCAAACATTGTTGGTTTGATACCAAAATCAATACAACGAGAATGAACATAAGAATTTGCGGCTGAAATACTTTCTTTCATCACGTCCTTTAGATTGCCCGTAACGGTCATTTTTCCTTTACCCGGAGTGATAACCCCCTCAATGGTAAGCAACACGCCACCAACAGAAGTCCACGCCAGGCCTGTTACCAAGCCAACTTGCGCATCTTCTTCAATCTCACCATGCTTAAATGGCGGAGAGCCTAGATATTCTTCTAAAATTTTAGCTGTAATTGTGATTTTTCTCTTCTTTGTGACCATCAAAGTTTTAACGGTTTTTCGCATCAGCTTAGAAATTTCACGCTTCAGATTACGCACTCCAGCTTCTCTCGTGTAGCGCTGAATAAGGGTTGTTAAAGCAGCATTTGGCAACACAAATTCGCTTTTCTTAAGACCGTGATCTTTAAGTAACACTGGCAACAGATGGCGTGTTGCAATTTCAAATTTCTCTTCTTCTGTATAACCAGAAATGCGAATTATTTCCATTCTATCCATTAAAGGACCAGGAATATTAAGCGTGTTTGAAGTTGTAACAAACATTACATCTGAAAGATCATAATCTACTTCTAGATAATGATCCGCAAATGTGCCATTTTGCTCAGGATCAAGCACTTCAAGCAAAGCCGAAGAAGGATCACCACGAAAATCCATACCCATTTTATCAATCTCATCTAGCAAGAATAGCGGGTTGCTTTTCCCAGCTTTTTTCATTGATTGAATAACTTTACCGGGCATCGAGCCAATATAAGTCCTACGATGTCCACGAATTTCAGCTTCATCACGCACACCACCAAGTGACATACGCACAAATTCACGCCCAGTCGCACGAGCTATTGATTTACCTAGCGAGGTTTTTCCAACCCCCGGAGGGCCAACAAGACAAAGAATTGGCCCCTTTAATTTGCCAGTTCTTGCTTGTACCGCAAGATATTCAACAATTCGCTCTTTTACTTTTTCAAGGCCATAATGATCTTCATCAAGCACTTGTTCAGCAATTACTAGATCCTTATTTATTTTTGATTTTTTATTCCAAGGAATATTGAGTAACCAATCTAAATAATTGCGCACAACTGTTGCTTCTGCTGACATTGGTGACATCTGCTTGAGCTTTTTGAATTCAGCAAGCGCTTTAGTCTTTGCTTCTTTGCTTAATTTTGTTTTCTCTATTCGTGTCTCAAGCTCTTTAAGATCAGACGAGCTATCATCTCCATCGCCCAATTCTTTTTGAATAGCTTTCATTTGTTCATTAAGATAATATTCTCGCTGCGTTTTTTCCATTTGGCGTTTTACACGCCCACGAATACGCTTTTCAACTTGCAAAACGCCTATTTCGCTTTCCATAAGTTCAAGAATTTCAGCAAACCTATCCGCAACAGATATTTTACTTAACAGCTCCTGCTTTTGAGCAATTTTAATAACTAGGTGTGAAGCTATTGTATCAGCGAGTTTTGAATAATCATCAATCTGATTAACTGCCGCAACTACTTCCACAGAAATCTTTTTGTTTAATTTCACATAATTTTCGAATTCTCTAAGAGCGGAACGAGCAAAGGCCTTTACCTCAACATTATCATAATTAGGCTCAATAAGGGTAATCGCTTGAGCCTCAAAATAATCATCTACCTGCAAATATTTTTCAACCTTTGCTCTATTAAGCCCCTCAACAAGTACTTTTACAGTTCCATCAGGCAATTTTAATAATTGCAACACAGAAGCAATCGTTCCAAACTCATTTATATCTTCTGGTTTCGGATCGTCGTCTTGGGCGTTTTTTTGAGTAACGACTAAAATATGTTTATCATCTCGCATTACTTCTTCAAGCGCTCTGACTGATTTTTCACGGCCGACAAATAGCGGCACAATCATACCCGGAAAAACCACAATATCACGTAAAGGCAATACTGGGTAAGCGTCTTCACGCCCAGCTTCTAAAATATCCTTGTCTAATACAGACATAAACTATCCTTTTTTATTATCTGTCTAAAAACAGACAAAACTTTAGGCACTTGCCCTAAGTTTTAACTTAACTCTAATAATAGATAGGTTTGTTAATTGATTCTACAAGGTAAAAATAGCAAAACAACGAATTATACCGCAAATAAGACAGCCTTAAATGCTAAACATACAACAGATAAAGCCATAGCTTAGCGTGTTTGCTACTAACTAAAAACCTATCAGCCCATAAAAACTATTCTGCAAGCTTAAGCTGCAGGCTCTTTAGCTTTTTTGCTCTGTTCTTCGTCTGGCTTTTCTTCGTCTGTTTCCTGCTTTTCTTCATAAATATAAAGCGGACGTACGTCTTCACCACTTACAACTTCTGCACTAATAACTACCTCTTTTACCCCTTCAAGTCCGGGTAAGTCATACATAGTATCTAGCAAAATTGCTTCCATGATTGAACGCAAGCCACGTGCACCAGTTTTACGAAGAATTGCTTTTTCAGCAATTTCCGTAAGCGCATCTTCATGGAAAGTCAGTTCAACTTTTTCCATATTAAACAGACGCTGATATTGACGAACCAGCGCATTTTTAGGCTTGGTAAGAATTTCAATTAATGCATCTTCATCAAGTTCTTCAAGTGTTGCAATAACTGGCAAACGACCGATAAATTCAGGAATAAGTCCAAATTTTACCATATCTTCAGGCTCAACTTGAGCAAATAATTCACCAATTTTTTGATCTTCTGCATCTTTTACTTCAGCTGAAAAACCTATTGATGACCCATCACCACGTGCTGAAATTATTTTTTCTAAGCCAGCAAAAGCGCCGCCAACAATGAACAGGATATTTGTGGTGTCAACTTGCAAAAATTCTTGTTGCGGGTGCTTGCGTCCACCTTGCGGAGGAACAGAAGCAACTGTGCCCTCCATAATTTTCAAAAGAGCCTGTTGCACGCCCTCACCCGATACATCTCGAGTAATTGATGGATTATCGCTTTTACGAGAAATTTTATCAACTTCATCAATATAAACGATACCACGCTGGGCTTTTTCTACGTCATAATCAGCCGCTTGCAATAGTTTTAATATGATATTTTCGACATCTTCACCAACATAACCAGCTTCTGTAAGCGTCGTTGCATCAGCCATAGTAAAGGGCACATCAATGATGCGAGCTAATGTTTGCGCTAACAAAGTCTTACCACAACCAGTTGGCCCAATAAGCAAGATATTAGATTTTGAAAGCTCGATATCTTGTTCTTTTTTAGCGTGATGTAAACGCTTATAGTGATTGTGAACCGCAACAGAAAGCACACGTTTAGCCTTTGCTTGCCCAATCACGTAATCATCAAGAACCTTACATATTTTCGAGGGAGTTGGTACGCCATCAGAAGATTCAACGCTTGCAGCTTTATTCTCTTCTTTGATGATGTCCATGCACAATTCAACGCATTCATCGCAGATAAAAACAGTAGGCCCTGCAATTAATTTGCGAACTTCATGTTGAGATTTGCCGCAAAATGAACAATAGAGCGTGTTTTTGCCGCTCTCACCATCTGACTTATCTTTTGACATATTTTACTCCAAACAATTTTATTTTAACATACGCTAATCTACAAAAATAAATAAACTCTAAGCATCATGATACATATTTGTTATAATTGAGGCAATTATGTATCAGATAGATTAGAAACTGGGTTAATTACAGGTAATATGCCCTAGTCTTCAGGCATTACACGCTTTTCATGTATCTGGTCGATAATGCCAAAATCCTTTGCATCTTGAGGTGAGAGAAAATTATCACGCTCAAGCGCCATTTCAATGGCATCATAATCTTGGCCTGTATGTTTTACATAAATATCATTGAGCCGCTTTTTAACATTCTCGGTCTCACGAGCATGAATCATAATATCAGTTGCTTGCCCCTGATAACCGCCTGATGGCTGGTGCAACATAACTCTTGAATTTGGTAAAGAACCACGCATACCCTTTTCACCCGCAGCAAGCAGGAGCGAGCCCATAGAAGCCGCCTGCCCCATGCACAATGTTGCGACACTTGGGCGAATAAATTGCATAGTATCATAAATTGAAAGACCTGATGTCACAACACCTCCCGGAGAATTTATATACATAGAGATTTCTTTTTTAGGATTTTCTGATTCCAAAAATAAAAGCTGCGCAACAATCACCGAAGCCATATTGTCTTCAACCTGTCCCGTAACAAAAATAATACGCTCTTTAAGCAAGCGAGAATAAATATCGTAAGAGCGCTCGCCCCTATTTGTCTGCTCAACCACCATTGGCACAAGCGTATTCATATATGTATCTATTGGATCTCTCATTTTGGAAGCCTTTTTACAATTAAAACGAATCACATTTAGTTTAGCTGATTGCAACCGATAACGGGTTAACGGGCAGTAAAAGTCAGATAGTTATTTTTTTTAATAGTTAAAGACCTCATAATAAATATATAAATTAAATTTCATCAATTTCAATTTGCAGTTTCTTAATAAAGTTAGCCAAGCCATTTTGCCTTATCCGTGCCAAGCGAGAGGTCTTTAATATATTAGCCACTTCATTTGAGGTTTTCGCTAAATCTTCATTGATTAAAACATAATCATATTCTGCCCAATGCTCAATTTCTATACGGGCATTTTTTAAGCGTCGCTCTATTACTTCATCACTATCAAGTGCTCGGGTTTTTAGGCGAGAATGTAATTCTTTAATTGATGGCGGCAAAATAAAAACCGAAACCATATCCGCTCGGCAATGCTCATAAAGCTGTTGTGTTCCTTGATAATCAATATCAAAAATTACATCTTGTCCGCTAGCAATCATCTCATCAACTTGAGCCTTTGGGGTTGCATAATAATTATCATGCACCTTCGCCCATTCAAGCAACTGCCCTGCACCTTTGAGAGAATTAAATTGCTCAATAGCTTTGAAATGGTAATCCTTGCCATCAATTTCGCCATCACGCATTGGTCGAGTAGTTAGCGATACCGACATTGTTAGGTTATTATCTGACTTAAGTAAATTACGAGTAATAGAGCTCTTACCTGCCCCAGAAGGCGAAGCAATAACTAACATAATTCCACGTCGATTAATATTCACTATAATGCCCTCATCATTCAATATTTGCTACTTGTTCACGAAATTGATCAATCACTACTTTTAGGTCAAGACCAATAGATGTGAGATCAACTGCATTTGATTTTGAACAAAGAGTATTCGCTTCACGGTTAAATTCTTGTGAAAGAAAATCAAGTTTCCTGCCGATAGCACCACCATCAAGAATAAATTGACGGGCGCTACTTGCATGCGCATCAAGACGATCAAGCTCTTCTCTTATATCAGCTTTTGTTGCTAATAATGCAGCTTCTTGCATTAATCGCTCTTGTGTAAAGCTAGGATTTAACTCGACCAAATCGCTCACCTGTTGCTTTAGACGCTCCAAAATCACTTCACGCTTACGAGATGGGTGGTTATTTGCTAATTTTATTAGGTGATTAATTTCGTCTAAGCGCTCTAACAATATGAGTTTTAATTTTTCACCTTCAAGCTGGCGGCTTTCAAGCAATTCCTCTAAGCAAACCTCAAATTTTTCACGAATTTGCTCAATTAAAATGGCTCTTGCCTGTTCTGATAATTGAGCATCACGAGTTTCTAACACCCCTCTTAAAGCCAATATGCCATCAAGTCGTGGCCTATCAGCTTCTATGCGAGTAGAAAGCGCATCAATAGCATCTAAAACTGTTCCTAATGCCTGCTCATTTATTGATATTTCACTAGTCTTTGCACTAGATTTATAAGTAATTGAAATTGCCAACGAGCCACGAGTTAGGCGATTTGCGATAATTTTTTTAAGCTTTTGCTCTAATTCTTCAAATCCAGAACTTATTCTAAGGCGAATATCTAGCCCACGAGAATTAACAGATCTTATTTCTATTAAAATATCACCGCCCTCAACTTGGATAGAGTGGCGAGCATATCCAGTCATTGATGATAGTTTTTTATTGGTAATTGGCATAGATATATATTTCTATTATTATTGCGTTTTTTCGCTATTATTTGTGTTCGCTTCTTCAGCTTCTTTTTTATCTTTCGTTTCTTGCATTTCTTTTGCCTCTTTTTCAGCCCTAGCAACAGCTTTACGATATAGCGCAACATTTTTTTGATGATCGGCATAAGTTACTGCAAATAAATGCCCCAAAGATGGATGCGCACCAGCTGCTACAAAGAAAATATTCTCGGTTTTGGCAGGGTTTGCCGCAGCTTCTAAAGATGCTCTACCTGGATTTGCAATAGGGCCAATCGGGAGTGCTGGAATTACATAAGTATTATAGGGCGTTTCTTTATCAAGTTCTGATTGTCTTAACCCACGACCAAGTGGGCCTTTGCCTAATGTAATACCATAAATTACCGATGGATCAGTTTGCAAGCGCATATTCTTTTTAAGGCGATTAACAAACACGCCAGCAACCTCTGCCCTCTCATCTGGTGATCCAGTTTCTTTTTCAATAATTGAAGCAAGGATTAATAATTCTTCTTTAGTTTTGAGCGGTAAATCAGGCGAGCGATTAGCCCATACATCAGCCAGTTCTTTTTCAAGGTTTGCGCTCATACGAGCAATAATTGTGGCTCTATCTTGCCCCTTTTCAAATGAATAAGTATCAGGCAAAAGCGTGCCCTCTGGCGGAATTTCAACTATTTCCCCAACTAAATATTGTGCTTTATTTATTCTTTGCACCGCTTCAAACGAAGTAAACCCTTCAGGGATTGTAACAGAATACGAAATAGGAGTGCCCTCTGTTAGCTCTTTCAACACATCAGCCATGCTTGAAAATTTTGCGATTTTGTATTCGCCAGCTCTAATAGAGCGTTCTTTTTGTTGCGCTCTAGTGCCTAATTGAAATGCCCAACTATTTGAAATAATATTATTTGCTTGTAAATTCTTAGAAATTGTTGCCAACCCGTTTCCACGCTCAACAACAAATATAGCATCTTCTTTAAGGTCGCCCTTATTATAAAAATCATTAGCAAAATACACAAAAGCTGCAGCCATAGCTAAAATTGCTAACACTAAAAGTGTAAGAAAAGCGTTTGTTATTTCTATTAAGGCGCTACGTTGGCGTTTTGCTTTTCGTTTTTTCATGAGATGTTATAAGCCTATCTTTATAATCTGTAAAAATATTTCCTGCGTATTTGAATGTAGAATTAGGCAAAAACAAGGAGTATTTGTCGCCATAAATAAGTTTACATTATTAAAGGCAAATCAACAATTATATTTTTCTAAATACTAAACTTGCATTCGTTCCACCAAACCCAAATGAATTTGAAAGCGCAATATCAATTTGCTTTTTAACTGGCTTATGAGGCGCTAAATTTATTTCAGTTTCAATCGAGGGGTTATCAAGATTTATAGTTGGCGGCGCAATATTATCTCGCATTGCTAAAAGCGAGAAAATTGCCTCAACTGCGCCCGCTGCTCCAAGCAAATGCCCAACTGACGATTTAGTTGATGACATTACAATGTTTTTTGCACTTTCGCCAAGCAGGCGAGTAACTGCGCCAAGTTCAATTTCATCACCTAATGGAGTTGAAGTACCGTGTGCATTGATATAATCAATATCGCTTGGTGTAATATCAGCATTGTTAATTGCCGCTTTCATTGAGCGATAAGCACCATCACCATCGTCAGCTGGCGCTGTAATGTGATGTGCATCGCCAGAAAGTCCATAGCCGATCACTTCGCCATATATTTTTGCGCCACGTGCCTTTGCATGTTCATATTCTTCTAACACAACAACTCCAGCGCCCTCGCCCATCACAAAACCATCACGCGCTTTATCATAGGGACGTGAAGCGCTAGTTGGATCATCATTAAAGCTAGTTGAAAGCGCCCTAGAAGCCGCAAAGCCAGCCAGAGAAAGTCGATTAACTGGTGATTCTGCACCACCTGCAACCATAATTTCAGCGTCGCCAAAGGCAATAAGACGAGCTGCATCGCCGATTGCGTGTGTACCTGTAGCACAAGCTGTTGCAACTGAATGATTAGGGCCTTTTAAGCCAAATCTTATTGAAACATGCCCAGAAACCAAATTAATTAGCCGTCCAGGAATGAAGAATGGGCTGATTCGCCGTGCCCCACGCTCTTTAAGTATATTAGCAACCTCATAAAGCCCACCACTACCCCCAATCCCAGAGCCAATCATCACACCAGCTCGTTGTTTTTGCCTGTCAGTTTTCAGCTCAACACCACTATCATTAATTGCTTGCGTAGCCGCTGCCATGCCGAAAACAATGAATGGATCTACTCTTCTTTGTTCCTTACTCTCCATCCAATCATCAGGATTGAATAAGCCATCAGAGCCATCACCTAAAGGAATACGGCAAGCAATCTTACATGAAATATCATCGACTTCAAAATCATCTATGCGCTTTGCACCAGATTTTGATAATAGAATATTATTCCAAACAGGCTCGACACCGCAACCCAAAGGGCTAACGATGCCTAGTCCACTAACAACAACTCTTCTTAATTGCTTCACCTGATACCCCTATTTTAAGAGGAGATTAGTCAACAGCTTTGGTTAGGAATGCAACAGCATCACCAAATGTTTGAATGCCTTCAGCTGCATCATCAGGAATTTCTACGTCAAATTCTTCTTCAAACGCCATTACGAGTTCTACTTGATCCAAACTATCAGCGCCAAGGTCATCGATAAAACTAGCTTTTTCTGTAACTTTGTCTGCCTCAACATTGAGGTGCTCGACGACAATTTTCTTAACGCGATCTGCGATATCACTCATAATATGTTCCTTTATTCCAAATATATATGTTATTTAACTGTGTTCGTATGGCAATGTAATAGTATAAATGTCAATGCAAATGAATAAAAAATACTGAAAAATGAATAAAAATACTGGGATTTGCATAAAAACCCTGTTTTTCAACTCTTTTTTTGGCAAGATTTCTTAAATCATCGCCATATTTCTTAAATCATCGCCATGCCACCATTCACATTTAATGTTTGACCCGTAATATAAGCGGCTTCATCACTTGCCAAGAAAACCGCACAATCCGCTACTTCTTTAGCGCTTCCAAGCCTATTAGCTGGAATTTTTGTCAAAATTGCTTCTCGTTGCTTGTCATTTAACTGATCAGTCATTGCGGAGGCGATAAAACCGGGGGCAATAATATTTGCGGTAATATTTCTTGATGCAACTTCTTGCGCCAATGATTTTGTCATGCCAATAAGCCCAGCTTTTGATGCGGCATAATTGGCTTGCCCTGCATTTCCTGTAACGCCAACAACTGAGCTAATCCCGATAATGCGCCCAAAGCGTTGTTTCATCATGGGGCGCAACACTGCACGTGAAAGGCGAAAAGCTGCGGTTAAATTAACCGCCAAAACTTGATCCCATTCTTCATTTTTCATGCGCATAAAAATATTATCACGAGTAATACCAGCATTATTGACTAATATATCCAAGCCATTCATCGCTTTAATTGCATTGGGGATTAACTCATCAACCTCGCTTAAATCAGAAAGATTACATTGTAATATATGTGATTTTTGCTCAATTTCACTAGCAGTAGCCTCAAGCGCTTCAAGGCGAGTACCGCTAAGCGTAACTTCAGCCCCAGCTTTTGCTAGGCTTTTAGCAATTTCACGCCCAATTCCACCGCTCGCACCTGTTACCAGCGCTTTTTTACCACTCAAATCAAACATATTTATTCCTCTAACTCTTTAATTCTAATGCAAATGCTTCAATTTGCTCTGGTGTGTTGAGCGAAACTGACTTTACTTCTCTATTAATGCGTTTTGCTAGTCCGCTCAACACTTTTCCAGCGCCAAGTTCAACAAGTTGCGTAACTTCGCCCTCATTTGTTAACCATTCGACACTCTGTCTCCAGCGCACCATGCCGCTAACCTGCTCAACTAGCCTTTTCCTAATTTCAGAAGGCTCAGTTATGGGTTTAGCCAGCACGTTGCACACCAGCGGCACAATCGGGCCTTGCATATCAACTAACGCCAATGCTTCTTCCATTTTTTCAGCCGCTGGGCACATTAGCGAGCAATGAAAAGGCGCACTAACAGGCAGTAAAAGCGCTCTTTTTGCTCCCTTTGCTTTGGCAAGCTCAATCGCCCTCTCAATCGCTTCTTTATTACCAGAAATAACCACCTGACCATTAGCATTGTCATTGGCAATCTCACAAATTGCGCCCTGCCCTGCCTGTTTTGCTACTTCTATCACATCTTCAAACTCTAAACCAATAATCGCTGCCATTGCCCCTTGCCCAACTGGCACGGCTTGTTGCATTGCTTGTCCACGAGTTTTGAGTAATCTTGCAGCATCAGAAAGCGAAAAAGTACCAGCAGCACAAAGAGCCGAATATTCACCGAGCGAATGACCAGCAACAAAAGAGGCATTATTTTCAATGTTTATGCCTTTTTCTTCAAGCACTTTAATAACTGCCATTGAAACCGCCAACAATGCTGGCTGCGCATTTTCGGTTAAGCGTAACTCATCGTCATTACCCTCAAACATGATTTTTGAGAGATTTTGATTGAGTGCCTCATCAACTTGCTCAAATACCTGTTTAGCAACTTTATATGATTTTGCTAATCCTTGCCCCATACCGATAGCTTGGCTACCTTGCCCTGGAAATGTAAAAGCTGTTTTACCCATCTAAATACCTAACATTGGTTGTTTATTATTGTGGCTTAGCAGAATATAAAATCAATGCTAGTCTAGCAACAAAGAAAATATATGAAAGTTATTTTGTCACAATGAAATGGTCACCACAACAACAAGATGCGCTTAAAGCTGTATCTAACTGGCTTAAAGATAAAAATAGCGAACAAGTTTTTCGTCTATTTGGCTGGGCTGGCACTGGAAAATCAACGCTGGCACGCCATCTTGCGCAAGATGTTGGCACTGTTCGTTATGCCGCTTTTACTGGCAAGGCGGCATTAGTTATGAAAAAGCGTGGTTGCACAGGTGCTAGCACCATTCATTCGCTAATTTATACGCTAGTTTCAGACAAAGAAGGAGAGCCGCAATTTCGGCTTGATCCAGAAAGCGATGCTGTTGATGCTGATCTCATTGTTATTGATGAAGTTTCTATGGTTGATGAAATATTGGCACGTGATCTATTGTCATTTGGTACAAAGATTTTAGTGCTTGGTGATCCATTCCAACTGCCTCCAGTAAGGGGCGCTGGTTATTTTACTGATCAAGATCCAGATATTATGCTCACAGAAATTCATCGCCAAGCCTTTGATAATCCTATCATTCGCATGTCGCTTGATATTCGTGAGGGGCGAAGGCTCACTCGTGGTGAATATGGTAAATCGCTAGTAATTGCAAAGAACGACGTTGACCAGCAAGAAGTATTAAAAGCTGATCAGGTGCTAGTTGGGCGCAATAAAACTCGCCTTGATTATAATAATCGACTGCGTGAATTGCTAGAATTACCACATCAAATGCCAACCATTAATGATAGGGTAGTTTGCTTGCGTAATAACCCACGTAAAAAATTACTCAATGGACAAATTTGGATTGTCACAGACGTAAAGGTCAAAAATAAAGGCAAACTGCACCTCACCCTTGCCTCTGACGATAGTAGTAATAAATTAGTAGAAACTAGCGTTAAAACCCACCGTGATTTTTTTATGGGGGAAGAGGATAAAATGTCATGGCCTGTAAGAAAACAATATGATGAATTCACCTTTGGCTATTGCCTAACGGTGCATAAAGCGCAGGGCAGCCAGTGGGATAATGTATATTTATTTGATGAAAGCTACGTGTTTCGTGAAGAATCCCAACGTTGGCTTTATACTGGCATAACTAGAGCTGCTGAGAAGATTATTATTGTTAGTTAGGGGAAATATAGGAGTTGTATATGGATTGGACATTTATTTTTACTGTAGCTTCAGTAATTGGCTGGATTATATCTAGCTTATTTTGGTTCTGGGCAGCTACTTTAAAACTACCTATTGACTTGCCAGATGATGATATAGGAGAAGGAAATTGTAGTCTTGGGGATGGTGGTTTCATCTTTCATGGCTATGCCTTACCCACCTCAAAAGAAATTAAAAATTATATTAGAAAGGCAAAATTTAGAAGCGGAGGCGCAGCTCTATTAAGTGGCATTTCAGCATTATTATCTGCACTTGCTATATATTTCTCAAGTTTAAATTAAATGGGAAATGCCAGACTTCCCTCTGCCGTCATGTCGTTGAAAAACGGCATCCAGCAGCCCTTTGAATTTATAAAAATTGCAGTTAATAACTCTAATTTTTGCAAAACAGAAGAAGTTAGGAGTGAATTTTCTTAAATTAATATAAAGAAAACAACGCTAATGGATACCGTTTTTCAACGGCATGACGATTGAGAGTGACTTCCAGCATAATATAGTATTCCTACATTATATACGCTTAAAATTTATCGTTTTGCAAAATACAAAATTACAACCATTTAGGCGTAATCTATTTTTATTTATCAATGTTAGGCTACCGCTAAGTCTTTCACCTGCATAATTTAGTGATCCACGCCATTTGTTAGCTTGAACAGGTCTTGCGCCAGTTAAAATAACCTTGTTTAGATGTTTTAGGTTTGTAGATGAGCGAGCATCAGAGCGTAACCAAACTAGCTTAGCACAAATTGCTTTGCCGCTTTTACAAGTTGTAATTTCATAGCGAGATTCACCGCTGGTTGTTTGCCAGCTACCAATAGGAGTATTTTCACCAGCTTGAGCAGCAGGGATTGCTAATGGGAAAGCAAGGGAGGAAGCAATGGTGAAAGCGATAATTGATTTAAGTAGTTTAGTCATTTTGAACTCCAAAACATAGTGACATTAAAATTGAAGCTCATATCTCGCATAGGTAAAATGAATTAAATTCGAACCCAGCATTCATTTTAGGTTCATATCGTTTTGAGTTGGAACAAAGCACAATTAAAAAAAGCGAGTTAATTGAATATTTTGCTTGAAAAATTCAGATAATAACCTTATTGAGCATATATTCGTTCGGCTGGGGGCTGAACGGAGGGCTGGCATTTGTCAGTAAGATTTTTGATTTATCAAATATCTGGCTTCCCGTGTCCCCACTATTTGAAGATTTCTTTGACGCCTTATAAGGCTTCATAAAGGCTTTGCGCTAAACGAGTGAAATTTTAACCAGAGCATTATGCTCTCAAATTGAAAGGCGTCTTTAATGGCACTATACGAACATATTTTTATGGCGCGCCAAGATATATCCGCAGCCCAAGTCGAAGAGTTGACCAAATCATATACTGAAATTTTAGAAGCGAATGGTGGCAAAGTTACCAAGCACGAATATTGGGGAATTAAGTCCCTCGCCTATCGTGTCAACAAAAACCGCAAAGCGCATTATACATTTTTGAATGTTGATGCCCCTCATGCTGCAGTTGCAGAAGTTGAGCGTCAAATGCGAATCAATGAAGATGTTTTACGCTTCATGACTATTGCAGTTGAAAAATTAGATGATGAGCCATCAATTATGATGCAAAAACGTGAAGAGCGTTCTGATCGTCCAAATCGTGGCCCCCGCAGGTTTTAAGTTTTAAGGAATAAACAATATGGCAATTCGTAATCTTACAGCAAAACAAGCAAGACGTCCGTTTCAGCGCCGTCGCAAAACATGTCCTTTTTCTGGCGCTAAAGCTAGCAAAATTGATTATAAAGACGTGCGCCTTTTACAGCGTTATATTTCTGAGCGTGGTAAAATAGTACCAAGTCGCATTAGCGCCGTTTCTGCAAAAAAACAGCGTGAACTAGCAAAAGCAATTAAACGTGCAAGAAATTTGGCTTTGTTGCCGTTTGCAGTTAAATAATTAAATCCCTCATTTGAGGGTAATTAGCTGGAGTGTTGGAAATAATTTCGCACTCCTAACCGCAATAATAGCGGGACAGCATGGAGAAATAAAATGAAAGTTATACTACTTGAAAAAGTTGGCCGCTATGGCTCACTTGGTGATGAAGTTGTAGTCAAAAACGGCTTTGCACGCAATTTCCTACTTCCACAAGGTAAAGCATTAAGAGCGACAGAGGCTAACCGTAAGCATTTTGAAGCTGAAAAAGTAGCTATTGAAAAACGCAATGAAGAGCGCAAAGAACAAGCCGCTGGTATTGCAACTGGCTTAAATGGTCATTCTATCATAATGATTCGTCAAGCCGCAGAAACTGGTCAACTTTATGGTTCAGTTAGCTCTCGTGATATTTCAGAAGCACTTGTTAGAGATGGTTTTGAAGTGCAACGCTCGCAAGTTGATCTCGCATTAGCTATTAAAACAGTTGGCTTGCATGCAGTAGAACTTAAATTGCACGCTGAAGTTGATATTAATGTAAAAGTTAATGTTGCCCGCTCAGAAGATGAAGCAAAGCGCCAAGCAACTGGTGAAGATCTATTGATTGTTTCTTATGATGATGAGAGCGATAAAGCGCAAAATCTTGGTGACGTTTTTGAAGAGGACGACAAACAGCTTGATGAGTTAGAGCCAAACAGCGAAGACGAGGCTGAAGCTGAAACAGCTGAAGAAGTTAGCGAAGAAGCCAATGAAGAATCTGAGGCTTCAGAAGAAGGAAAACAATAGACTGATTCTCTTTTAATCTGATTAATTTAGGCTGGGCTTGTTCCAGCCTATTTTTTTGAACATATTCAATTTATCCCCACTAACTTTTTTATCAAAAAAAATATCATTGCTAAAATGTAAACTAATGTGGAAAAACCTCAAAAATTGTGATTAGGTTAAGTTAAATACTATCTTGGGAAATATAATGGCTGAAATTGCACACCTGCACCAAAATGACGAGAAAGAATATCGTGTTGCGCCAAATAATGTTGAGGCGGAACAAGCTTTGCTTGGTGCTATTTTGGTCAATAATGAGGCTTTTCATCGCGTCTCTGATTTTTTGGATAGCTCCCATTTTCATGAACCTATTCACGGTGAAATTTATGAAGTTTGTGGCAAAATAATAAGAGCAGGAAAAGTTGCCTCCCCCATCACTACAAAAACCTTTCTTCCAGATGAGCTGATTATTGACGTAACTATGGCGCAATATTTAGCTCGCCTAGCTTCAGAAGCAACAACAGTTATTAATGCCTATGATTACGCCCGCTCAATTTATGAACTTGCTTTGCGGCGAGCGCTTATTTTAATTGGTGAAGAAGTTGTAGAAAACGCTTATGAACCTGATGTGGATATGCCTTCATCTATTCAGATTGAGGAAGCAGAAAAGAGCCTTTATGCTTTAGCTGAACGAGGTCGCTACAATAGCGGTTTTCAGGGCTTTAACACAGCATTGCGTGACGCTATTAACCTTGCAAATGAGGCATATAAGCGTGATGGATCGCTTTCTGGCACGGCAACAGGGCTTAGTGATTTAGATAGATTAATGGGTGGAATGCAGCGTTCTGATTTAATTATTCTGGCTGCTCGTCCTGCAATGGGGAAAACCGCTTTAGCTACAAATATAGCATTTAACATAGCAATAAAATATAAAGCAGAGCCAACTGCCGATGGTCAATTAAAAACTATTGATGGTGGGGTTGTTGGGTTTTTCTCACTTGAAATGAGTTCTGAACAGTTGGCAACAAGAATTTTAGCAGAGCAAGCGCAAATTTCTTCATCGGATATTAGGCGAGGTAAAATTCATGAGAGCCAGTTTTCTACATTAGTTGATGTATCAAATAAAATGGATCAAATCCCTTTGTTTATTGATGATACTGGTGGCCTAAATATCTCGCAGCTTGTTGCTCGGGCACGTCGCTTAAAGCGACAAAAGGGGCTTGATTTTTTAATTGTTGATTATTTGCAGCTTCTTTCTGGTTCTTCAAAAAATTCTAATACCAACCGTGTGCAAGAATTAACAGAGATAACCACTTCTCTCAAAGCATTAGCTAAAGAACTTGACGTTCCAATTCTGGCTTTATCGCAATTATCTCGCCAAGTAGAATCACGTGATGATAAACGTCCGCAATTAGCAGATTTGAGAGAATCAGGCTCGATTGAGCAAGATGCTGATGTTGTGCTATTTGTTTATCGGGAGGAATATTATCTTAAAAATAAAGAACCAAAAGAAGGATCGCCTGAGCATTTAACTTGGCAAAGTGAGATGGAGGCGGTGCATGGTAAAGCTGATATTATTATTGGGAAACAAAGGCACGGGCCAACTGGTACTGTGCAATTAGGCTTTGAAGCGCAATTTACCCGCTTTACTAATTTGGCAAAATCAGATTATCTACCAGAACGTATGGAGTAGGTATTAATGGCAATAAACTCCTTAAAGGGGCTAACTGGCCAACTGACTATTGATTTGGGGGCCATTGTTAAAAATTATCAGGCGCTAAATGCAATTAGCGCCAATTCGCTAACGGGTGCTGTTGTAAAGGCAGATGCCTATGGTTGTGGCATGTTGCCTGTTGCTAGCGTTCTTTATCAGGCTGGGGCTAGGTTTTTCTTTGTAGCAACGCCAAGTGAAGCGATTGTTCTAAGGGCTGAATTAAAAGACGCTCATATTTTTGTGTTTAATGGCCTATATCCAAATTCAGCAAAATTATATGTAGAACAGCGCATAATGCCAATATTAAACTCAGCCCAAATGCTTGAAGAATGGCTATCATTTTGCATTGCAAATAATGAGTTATTTCCAGCGGCAATTCATTTCGATACCGGAATGGGACGGCTTGGCATTAAAATGAATGAAGTCGATTGGGTAAAAGACAAGATTTCGCAAGTTGGGTTTTTGCCGCAAATGATTATGAGCCATCTTGCTTGTGCTGATATTTTGGGACATGAAAAAAACCGTATGCAGCTAATTTTTTTCAAGGCTATTGCAAAACAATTTCCAAATATTCCTTTTTCTCTTGCCAATTCAGCTGGCATAATGAGCGGGCGGGCAAATCACTTTCAAATGGTTCGTCCAGGAATTGCGCTTTATGGTGGACGAGCAATTAACGGCAAGCCAAACCCCATGAAACCAGTGGTTAATCTCAAAGTCCCTGTGTTACAGGTTTTTGATGCAAAAGCTGGTGAGACTATTGGCTATGGCGCAACTTACACTATTGATAGAAATAGCAAAATTGCTATTTTGGCACTTGGATATGCTGATGGTTTCTTGCGCTCACTTTCTGGCACAAATTCTAGGCATGGCGGGCGCATTCTTATCAATAATAAAATATTACCTGTAATTGGTCGGGTTTCAATGGATTTAATCGCTGTTGATGTAACTCAACTACATGGATTGGGGCCAAACCCCGGTGATATGGTAGAGGTTTTAGGCAATATAATATCTATTGATGATCAGGCTGATCTGGCAGGAACTATTGGTTATGAGATTTTAACCTCCCTAAAAGGTCGATATAATAAATCATATATTTTACCCAACGAGAGAAAGAATGGCGGGGGTGTCGGGATCAGGAGCGTTAGCGACCAACGGCGACAAGAATAATGCCAAAAAATCGCTCCTCATTTATTTGTCAATCTTGCGCTGCAATTTCCACTCAATGGGCGGGGCGATGCGAAGCGTGTGGGGAATGGAATTCAATAATTGAAGAATTACAAAATACAGGAGTTGGCTCTGGGCCAAAAGCCACAAAGGCTTCGGGCAAACCAGCACAACTTTCTTCACTTCGCGGCAAGCCAGAAGATGCGGAGCGTATAATTTCTGGACTAGCAGAATTAGATAGAGTAAGCGGCGGTGGTTTTGTTAAAGGCTCAACAATGTTGGTCGGCGGCGATCCCGGAATTGGTAAATCCACACTATTATTACAAGCGGCAAGCGCTTTAGCTAACAAAGGATATTCAGTAATTTATATTTCTGGAGAAGAAGCCATTGCGCAAGTGCAATTACGTGCCAAAAGGCTTGGTCTAGCAGATAGCCCTGTTAAACTAGCCAGCGAGACCAATGTTGAAATAATTCTATCAACTCTCGAACATCAAAATGGAGCAGATTTAGTTATTATTGATTCTATTCAAACATTATGGACAGATAGAGTTGATAGCGCTCCCGGTACTGTGACACAAGTTAGAACCAGCGCTCAGGCACTTACCAGATTTGCCAAAAAAAGCGGTGCAGCAGTTGTTCTGGTTGGGCATGTAACTAAAGACGGGCAAATTGCAGGACCTCGTGTTGTTGAACATATGGTTGATGCAGTGGTTTATTTTGAAGGCGATGCATCTCATACCTATAGAATTTTACGTGCTGTAAAAAACCGTTATGGCGCAACTGATGAAATTGGTGTGTTTGAAATGACCCAAAAAGGTCTTAGCGAGGTTAGTAACCCCTCTGCCCTGTTTCTTGATCAGCGTGATGAAAGCGCCACTGGTTGTGCGGTATTTGCTGGAATGGAGGGCACACGTCCATTATTAGTTGAAATTCAAGCATTAGTTGCTCCCTCACCGCTTGGCACGCCAAGACGGGCAGTTGTTGGCTGGGATAGTTCAAGATTATCAATGATTTTAGCGGTACTTGAAACCCATTGCGGGGTAAAAATTGGCGCAAATGATATATATCTCAATGTTGCAGGCGGTTTAAAAATTAGCGAGCCTGCCGCTGATATGGCGGTAGCTGCGGCGCTTATTTCTTCACTCACAAATCGAGTATTACCAAAAGAGGCAGTGTTTTTTGGCGAAATCAGCCTCTCAGGCGGCACTAGAGCAGTCGTACATTCAGCATTAAGATTAAGAGAAGCTGCAAAACTTGGATTTACGAGCGCATACACTGGAAAATTTAGTTCTGAAAAAACAAGTTCTGCCATCAAATTGATCGAATTCGCTGATCTGTTAGCATTAGTTAGTAAAATTGGCTCTTTTAAGGACGGCTAAAAAAATAGCACTGAAATACTTGTCTAGATACTTGGCTAATTAGAATTTTAAGGTTAAGGAAAGATTGTTATGAACTATTTAGGGAATTCTTATGTTTACAGCTTTTGATGTAGCATTAGCTATAATTGTGCTGATTTCAGCCATTTTAGCGACTGCACGAGGACTTACACGAGAAGTATTATCACTTGCAACTTGGGCTGGTTCTGCTGGGATTGCTGTTTGGATGTGGCAATTTAAGCCAGAAATTGCACGAGGCTATATAAAAGAAGAAATGATAGCTGATGGTGCAACAATCATCGTAAGCTTTATTCTCTCGCTTATCGTATTGCACCTTATCACTATGAAAATAGCTGATTTTGTTGTTGATTCTAAAGCTGGACCGCTAGATCGCACATTAGGGTTTGTATTTGGTGGGCTTCGTGGCATTTTAATTGGCGTTGTTGTGGTGGTGCTTGGGCAATGGTTGCAATGGGGTGGCATGGGCGAAAGTAAATATATTAAAGATTCTCGTTCAGTTCCTCCATTAATTTCTTTAGGTGATGGGCTTATTCGTGCCCTACCAGATGACCTTGAGCAATCTGTTGCTAGTTTTCTTGGTGAGGGTGATGAACCTGATGATGATGCGCCACAAGAAACCCCTAATCAAGAAACCCCTAATATTGACGGCACTGACGAAGGTGAAGTTCCTCTAAGTTAGAGAAAGTTACTCTTATGAGAGATTATCTTGATAATGACAATCTGCGAGAAGAATGCGGAGTGTTTGGAATTTTAGGGCATTCAGATGCTTCTGCTTTAACCGCATTAGGGTTGCACGCTTTGCAACATCGTGGGCAAGAAAGCGCTGGCATTGTAAGTTTTGATGGCACTCAGTTTCATTCAGAAAAGCGCATGGGATTAGTCGGCGATCATTTTACAGATCCTATGACATTAGCAAATCTACCCGGCAAAGCAGCTATGGGGCACGTACGATACTCAACAACTGGCGATAATGTTCTTAGTAATGTGCAGCCGCTTTTTGCTGAACTTGAAGTTGGTGGCATTGCTATTGCGCATAATGGCAATATTACCAATGGGCAGACTTTACGATCGAACTTAATTGCCAATGGTGCCATTTGCCAAACTACATCTGATACAGAAGTTATATTACATCTTTTAGCAAAATCTAAAGTTGGCAACGCACCTCATCGCCTTATTGAAGCACTTAAGCAATTAGAGGGTGCTTATTCTTTGGTTGCCATGACCAGATCAAAATTAATAGCTGCACGTGATCCATTTGGCATACGCCCGCTTGTTTATGGTGAACTTGACGGCAAGCCAATTTTTGCATCAGAAACCTGCGCACTTGATATTATCGGGGCTCGTTTTATTCGTGATGTTGAAAATGGTGAAGTTATTATTTGTGAAAAACAAAAAGATGGCACTATTAAAGTTAGGTCAGAAAAACCATTTGAGAAAAAACCAGAGCGCATTTGTTTGTTTGAATATGTTTATTTTGCTCGTCCAGATTCAACAGTTGCTGGGCGTTCTGTTTATAGCGTGCGTAAAAAAATGGGTGAAAATTTAGCAAAAGAAGCTCCAATCGAGGCAGATGTAATTGTGCCTATTCCTGACGGAGGTACACCAGCGGCTATTGGGTTTTCTCAATCTAGCAATATCCCATTTGAATATGGTATTATTCGCAATCATTATGTGGGGCGCACCTTTATTGAACCCTCACAACAAATTAGAGCATTTGGCGTTAAATTAAAACATTCGGCTAACCGTTCGCAAATTGAAAATAAGCGTGTGGTTTTAATTGATGATTCTATTGTACGGGGCACTACTTCTCTAAAAATAGTGCAAATGATGCGGGATGCTGGCGCAAGGGAAGTTCATTTGCGTGTAGCTTGCCCAATGATTTTTCATTCAGATTATTATGGTATTGATACGCCAGATCCTGAAAAATTATTAGCAAACCAATATAATAGCCTTGAAGCCATGCGCCAATATATCAATGTAGATTCTCTTGAATTTCTCTCCATTGACGGGCTTTATGATGCCGTATGTGGTGAAAAACGCAATAATCATTCACCGCAATTTACTGACCATTATTTCACTGGGGATTATCCAACAAATCTAACAGATCTCGCAGGGAAAAATGGCATATCTATTCATAAAATATCTTTATTCAAAGAAGCTGGGTGATGTCAAAAAATCAAGAATTAGCAGATAAAACCGTCCTAATAACTGGCGCCTCACGTGGGATTGGCAAGGCGGCAGCGCTTGAAGCTGCAAAACGTGGCGCACATATTATCGCAACTGCCCGCACAAAAGGTGCACTTGAAGATCTTGATGATGAAATAAATGAATTAGGCGCAAGCGCCACTCTTGTGCCTTTTGATTTAGCAAATTTTGATGCGATTGATCGTTTAGGGGCGCAAATATTTGAGCGTTGGGGCAAGCTTGATGCACTCATCGGCAATGCAGGAATGCTTGGCACATTAACACCAGTCCCCCACATTTCACCAAAAGATTTTGAAAAAGTAATGGCAATAAATGTCGGAGCAAATTATCGCCTTCTTCGTTCAATGGATTTATTATTACGTAAATCTGATGCTGGTCGTGTGCTCTTTGTATCATCAAGTTCTGCCAAAAGTTGCAAGCCATATTGGGGGCTTTACGCAAGCTCAAAAGCAGCGCTTAACGCTTTAACAAAATCTTATGTAAATGAAATGTCTAGCACTAATGTAAAGGCTAATATATTTTATCCAGGGGCTGTAAGAACCGCCATGCGAGCAAAAGCTATGCCCGGTGAGAACCCAAAAACACTGCCCCACCCAAGCGAAATAGCCCCTACCCTTATTGATATGATTTCACCAACATATATGGAAAATGGCAAGGTTTTTGACGTTCGAGAGAATTCGCTTATTGAGTTGTAGGACAACTATAAATCCATCTAGCTTGGAAATATATATAAAAATTTGTCTTTGCGAGCGAACTTTTGTGAGTGCGCCAATCCAGAAATTTAGAGCCTATCTTAGACATTCTGGATTGCCAAAGCTTCATCTTTTGCAATCACAATTCCCCGAGAGGTAAAGTCACAAGCCAACAAAAAAGGCCTCCCCAAAAGGAAGGCCTTAAATCATAACAATAATTATTAGACTTATGCGCCTTGCGGCACGTCATCGTCTTCTTCGTCTTTTTTAATCATTTCAGCAAGTTCTTCACGAGTAACTTTCTTTTCTGTTTTTTCAGCTAATTCAGAAACGAATGTTACAACTTTATTTTCATAAATTGGCGCTCTTAAGCCTGCAACTGCATCTGGGTTTTTACGATAATAATCATAAACTTCTTGCTCTTGACCCGGAAAGCGGCGAACTTCGGCCATTAGGGCTTGTTGTAATTCTTCTTCGGCTATTTCAATTTTATTGATATTACCAATTTCAGCAACAACCAAACCTAGGCGAACACGGCGCTCAGCAATTCGCTCATATTGCGCTTTTGCTTTTGCTTCTGTTGTGCCCTCATCTTCAAAGGATTTTTTGCTTTCTTTAAGCTCGTGATTAATACGATCCCAAATAGACTTAAATTCTGCTTCAACTAATTGCTCAGGGACATCAAACTTATGCGCCTCATCAAGAGCATCTAACACTTGGCGTTTAATACGCTGTGCGCCCATGCTTTCAAGTGCACTGGTCATTTGTGTACGAACAGCATCTTTAAGCGCATCAAGATTATCCATGCCTAATGTTTTAGCAAATTCATCGTCAGCCTTGCCCTCTTTTGGCGCATCAACATGCAAAATCTCAACATCAAATGTTGCTTTTTTACCAGCCAAATCTTCGCTAGAATAATCTTTAGGGAAAGTTACATCAATAACGCCCTTATCGCCCTTTTTCATGCCAATTAGTTTTTCTTCAAAACCAGGAATAAAATCACCAGAGCCGATAACTAGATGAGAATGATCAGCTTTGCCGCCATCAAATGGCACGCCATCAATCTTGCCTTCAAAATTAAGGCCAACCTTATCACCATCTGCAACAATTCCCTTATCGCCCTTATCTTCGTATTGGCGCTGGTTAAGGAATAATCGATCTAATTCAGTTTCAACTTCTTTATCCTCAATATCAACAACAGGCTTATCTAGCTTTACTGATTTGAAATCCATCAATTTAATTTCTGGCAAAATTTCATAAGAAACTTCAAAAGCAAGGTCAGCTTCGCCCGCAAGCACTTTATTTATTATGGCTTGATCTTCGTCCATATCAATTTTTGGCTGCATTGCTGGCTTTTCGCTACGTTTTTCAAGTGCTTCTTGCACGCCTGCATTAATTGCATTTTGCATTACTTCAGACATTGCTGAAACGCCATAGACTTTTTTAAGGTAAGAAACTGGCACTTTACCGGGTCGAAACCCTTTAATATTTGCCTGAGCTTTCATTTCTTGTAATTTAGCATCAAGTTGAGATGATAAATCCTCTCTTTTAATAGTGATAGAGAGTTTGCGTTTCAGGCCTTCGTTAAGCGTTTCATTCGTTTGCATCGGGAGTTCCAATTTTTCAGATAATCATAAATTTCTGCCTGCCTTACCTTAAGGAGCGATATGGTGCGGGTGGAGGGACTTGAACCCCCACACCTTGCGGCACAAGAACCTAAATCTTGCGTGTCTACCAATTTCACCACACCCGCATATTCACTCCTTAGTGGCAGTGCTGGCGCAGGGTCTAACCTAACTTTATGCAACAGTCAAAGCCTTATTATAGAAAATATATAAATCTAACTAAAAAAAACTCAATTATGAGTCAAAACCTAGAAAATTTGTTTCAAAAACAAACCACGAAAAGTCTAAAAATAACAAAAATAGCGAAATCAGGAAAATCCTAAACGAGCGTAGTTTTTTTGGCTTGCAAGATTTGTGGGTACAAGCACTTGCTGTTTTTGCGCAATCTACCTGATAGGCGTAAAGGTTAAAAGCACCGCTTAACGCTACCATTATTGTAGCAAACACCAATAAATGCACATGATATTCGTTCACAAAACTATATATTGGGTTGCTCGCCAAAGCAGCGCCAAGCCCAATAGTTGTACCTAAAGCAATAAGCGATGCCCCAATGGGAATAACACAACATAAAAGATGCGGAATAAATGAGAGCATTGTTACAGTAAATGTAGTTTTTTGTACATTAAGTGTATTTTTTTGTATATTTGCTGTTTTCATTGGACTAGCTTGCCTGTTAAAATTTAACACTTGCTACTGTTAAGCTTTAACACTAGATTAAGTCAAGCATTTTATAGAAGACTCTTCAAAACATGACAAATTGCGATCATACTTTGTGTAAAACTAGCGCCCTCAAAGAGGCAGAGCGAGTATGCGAGCAACTTGGAGCTCGCTTTACCGATCAACGTCGTAATGTGTTTGAGATTCTATGGCAAAGCCATAAAGCGATGACTGCCGCCGATATTATGAATGAAATGACCAATAAACAGCCACCAATTACCTATCGTGCCTTGGAGTTTTTGAAAAAATCTGGGCTTATCCATCATGTAACTAGCCTAAATGCATATGTCGGTTGCATTTATGCAAAAGACCCCAATCATATTGGACAATTACTGATTTGCACAAATTGTCGTGATATTAACGAAATTGAACCAAAAAATGCTGTAAGCGAATTGATTAAAGCGGCAAAAAATCAAGACTTCACCCCCTCACTTACCCATATTGAAATGCTTGGCATCTGCAAAACATGCAATAATGCGACTAGTTAGTTGCTTAAAAACTGGGCGACCTGCCTTTTTTTTAGGCAGTAATAGCTTGTTTTATCATAATTAGATTCATTTTTTTAGTTAACCTATTGTTTTTACTATTTAATATAGTTATTATAAAACTGGCACAATAAATGCAAGTTCACGGGCGTAACTTAATGAAACTTTAATGAGGCATTATGAAAAAAATAGAAGCAATAGTAAAACCATTTAAGCTTGATGAAGTAAAAGAAGCCTTGCAAGAGGTTGGTTTGCAAGGAATTACCGTAACGGAAGCCAAAGGTTTTGGTCGTCAAAAAGGCCATACGGAGCTTTATCGTGGTGCAGAATATGTTGTTGATTTTTTACCCAAAGTAAAAATTGAAATTGTTTGCACCGATGAGATGGCAGAAAAAGCTATTGAAGCAATTCGCAACGCAGCCCAAACAGGGCGTATTGGCGATGGCAAAATTTTTGTCTATCCGATTGAGCAAGCAATCAGAATTCGCACTGGCGAAAGCGGCGATGACGCTATTTAATCCCACACTAAATAAACCCCAAAATAAATAAACATAAGAAACTAAGGATAAACTAAATGTCTACAGTAAAAGAAATTCTCAAACAAATTAAAGAAGAAGACGTGAAATTTGTTGATTTACGCTTCACCGATCCACGTGGCAAATTACAGCACGTAACAATGGACGTAAATATTATTGACGAAGACACTTTTGAAGAAGGCGCAATGTTTGACGGCTCTTCAATCGCTGGTTGGAAAGCAATTAACGAGAGCGATATGGTATTAATGCCTGACGTAACATCTGCCTATATTGATCCATTCTTTGGTCAAACAACAATGTCAATAAATTGCGACATTCTTGAGCCAGCAACTTATCAGCCATATAATCGTGATCCACGCACTACTGCAAAAAAGGCCGAAGCCTATCTTAAATCTTCTGGCATTGGCGATAGTGTAGTTTTTGGACCAGAGCCTGAGTTTTTCTTATTTGACGATGTTAAATATTCAACCCAGCCATATAATACTGGCTTTAAGGTAGATTCTTATGAATTAGGTATAAATTCTGATAGTGATTATGAAGCTGGCAATACTGGTCATCATATCCCGCAAAAATGTGGGTATTTCCCTGTTCCTCCTGTTGATAGTGCGCAAGATATTCGCGGAGAAATGCTTACACTTATGGCAGAAATGGGCGTAACAACCGAAAAGCACCACCACGAAGTTGGCTCTGCTCAACATGAATTGGGCATTAAATTTGCACCACTAGTTACAAGTGCTGATCAGGTGCAGATCTATAAATATGTAGTGCAGCAAGTTGCAAATGCTTACGGCAAAACTGCAACCTTTATGCCAAAGCCTGTTTTTGGCGATAATGGCACTGGAATGCATTGCAACCAATCTATTTGGAAAGACGGCAAACCGCTTTTTGCTGGTGATGAATATGCTGGTCTATCAAAAGAAGCGCTTTATTATATTGGCGGTGTGATTAAGCACGCAAAAGCCATTAACGCTTTTACAAACCCATCAACCAACTCTTATAAACGCCTAGTTCCGGGATATGAAGCGCCTGTGCTACTTGCCTATTCAGCACAAAACCGCTCAGCATCTGTCCGCATTCCATTTGCACAATCACCAAACGGCAAGCGTGTTGAAGTGCGTTTCCCTGATCCATTGGCAAACCCATATTTGGCATTTTCTTGCCTACTTATGGCAGGACTTGACGGCATTAAAAACAAAATCCACCCCGGTGAGCCAATGGACAAAGATCTTTATGAACTTCCACCAGAAGAACTTAAAGGCATTCCAACGGTTGCTGGCTCGTTGCGTGAAGCACTTGATGCCTTGGATAAAGACAGAGATTTCCTAAAAGCTGGCGGCGTGTTTGATGATGATCAAATTGATGCTTATATCGAGCTAAAAATGGAAGAGGTAATCCGCTTTGAACATACCCCTCACCCTATTGAGTTTGAGATGTATTATTCTGGTTAATAATAATTGTGAATATCAAAATAAAATTAGAGGCTCTTTTTGAGCCTCTTTTTTTTTGTGCTATTTACCATCTTGGTTATTTACACTTATATTTTTCTTTGTAGCACTTTGCAATTCAGCAGTGCCACTTGTTAGCACCCAAAGCCCTGTTAGTTTTTTTGTAAGAATGAGTAGCACAATTGCACGCAGTGCAAATGTAATTGTAGTTGCAATTGCAGCGCCTAAAATACCAAATTTTGGAATGAGTATTATTGAAAGAATGATGTTAAATGCCAAGCCACCGATTGAAATGAATATATTTGCAACCTGATGCCCCATAACTATTAGCAAATCTACCGCCTGCCCCACCGATGCACGGATAAGAAAACCCAACCCTAACACTAACATAACAGAATAACCCTCAACAAATTCAGAGCCAAACATTCTTAATAATGGATATCCTGCAATAAGCGTAATTGTGACAGCTGGAACAGTCATCCAAAATGTCCAACTTGTGGCATTGGTTATTCGTTTTTGTAATTCTGGCCTATCACGCATTGCATTTGCTAAAGAGAACCCTCGCACAGATACCATGGTAAAAGCATATTGAATAAAAGCCGCTAAAGACATCGTACGTTGAGCGGCAAAATATATTGCTACATCTGGCGCTTGAAGCATGAATGCCAAAATTATAATGTCGGAATATATATAAAGCTCATCAATTCCAGTAGCTAGCATTAAAGGAAGGGAAGAAGTAACCCAGAATTTTTTAGATTTTGCGCCAGAGATATTTCCAAATTGCTTTTTTAACCTTGACCAAATGATGATAGACTGGATCATTACAATACCAGCAGTTACAACAACCGCAATACCAAGCACCATTGCCGCATCAGGAGTATAACCCAAAACAAAAGCTAGAAATATTCCAGCAGCAATTAATAGTGGGCGTATCACATAGCTTGGTATGATAGTTAAAAGATACCAGCCAAAAGAGCGTGAAATCCCCTCAAAATATAATTCTAACGCCATTATAGGCAGGCCTAGCGATAACACCATTAAAGGGAGGAGATAATTTGAGGGAATTGCATCTGCAAAAATCCACAGACCAAAGAAACCTCCTAAGCCAATAATACTAGCTCCAAGAGTTGAAAACCAAAAACCAGTTTTCATAAATCCGATAGCCCATTGATATTGCTTGCGCTCACAATAACGAGGAATAAACCTTAGGCTAGATTCTGAGAAGCCAAATACTGCAACCTGATTGATGATAATTAGCCAAGTCCAAAGAGTAACGTAAATACCATATTCCTCAAGCATCAACGTGCGAGCTAAGAATATCTGAACGCCGTAAGCTAAAACAGCGGCAAAAACCCTAACGGATAATGTAAGTGCTGCATCTGCGAGGTTTTTTTGTGTCTTAAAAACCTCACTAATTTGCATAAATATTTTATTGATTATTCGCAACTTTTATTCCCCATCTCCATCCTATGCTATTAGCTTTATGCTAAATTCTTAGGTTTTTTTGATTTTATCTATCTCTATTGCAGTGGGGACGATGATTATTTGTTGATATTGTTAATTTTGTTAACACCAGTAATATTGAGTAATTTTGCACGGCTTTTTGCGTTCAGCTTAGCAAAAATCAATCGTATTGCTGGAGAGATATACGCCTTCCAGAGTGTACAGTAAAAGAAACCACGCATAGTGATTGGCACACTTCTGCTTTGAAATGCTTCTTTTTGATTACTCCACTTACTTTTATATTCAGCTGGGTCGCACAATAAATCAAATTTTTGCATTCCAACCTTCTTAGCCCACATTTGCGATTCTTCCATTTGAATTTTCCCTGGAGATAAATGGCGGTATTCCCATTCAAATGCGCCTAGATAACAATAATAATGCCCATTAAGACACATTCCAATTTCAATGCCAACTGGAGTACTATCTACACTTAAAACCCCCAAAACAGCTCCATTAGGTAAATGGTGTGAATCTAAATTGCCATCAGCCCTATTATTGCCTGCTAATTGCAATAGGAACTCTTTTGTGCTTTCTTTTGAGAGTAACGTTGCACGCCTTCCCTCTTCATGCAGCCAGACCTGTTTCCAGCGCAATGCTAACTCTACGAGTTCTTTATAACGATCACTGCCGCCATAATGAATTTCAAAGCTCAACTCACCCAATTTAGATATTCTATTGCGACGTTGCCTTCGTTGTTTGCGCTGGTTACGGCTTAAAGAGCTTTGATATTCTTCCCATGTAGCAAATCCATCTAGATTGAGAATGGAGGCATATATTTGTGATTTTTCAACAATGCCATTTTTAGCAATAATTTCTTTTAACAAAGAATTTAACGGATATTGATCAAGAATAATGACATCTGCCTTGCTAGTGCTACGTATATATTTCCAAATTTTCTTTCCAACATCCACACTAAACAATTCTTTATTATAAATTATATTGCTATATTGAGCATGTGGACTACTTAGAAAAGTCAATTTATTAATGTTGGCACGTGACTTTACAAGCATCATTGGCCAAACCATTATCAACTCATCGTTTGAACGTAAAATATAGATTTTCATTTGATGCTGTGGATTGCCTTCGTCTTTACTTGCAAAACTAACGCACCACTTATAACACCAATCATAGCTTTGAAAATAAATGGAGTGATCTTCGCTCTTTTTCTCTAAGCATTTCCATTCACTGGCAACTTGTTGCATTTGCTCTATGCTAGTTAGGCACTCAAGAACATAAGAATTGCCATTGCTGGAAAAGCGCAATGTTTCACGCTCCTTATCTATATTTTCAGCAAGGTGAATAGGCGTAGCGAAATTTTTATCTAATATTCTTGACACGTCCTAGTCCATTTCTCTTTCAAATTAGTAGCCAGATATTCAAAACAAGCTTAACTCACATCAAAATATTTTTACTAAGCAGCTCTTAGAAATCTAAGACACCTACTAATAATCTATTTGCGATAGTAAATAATACAGGTGGTCAAAGAGTTAATTCCAACGCCTATTGCTTGACAGGGTTAAATTTTAGTTACCAAAACAACAGAGTTAAGGCATTGTTTTGCCTGAACAAAATAGCATTAGCCATTACTCCAACAACAACAAAGTTACGCTAAATAAAATAATAATGACAAAGCGAAAAGAACTACAGGGCGAAAAACACACAAATGGCTTAGCTGGTACGCAAAACTAGAAAATCCAGCGCGAAGCCATCCGTGTGTTCCAAAATCCTGCTCAGCTATAAAGCTACTCTTATTAGAGTGAACAGACTGCATAATGGGTACTCCATACAAAACCCTTATGTGCTATTGATAACAGGGCTGACTTAAAAAAGTGCTTAGAAGAAGCAAAGCAAAAGTAAAGATAGGCATTTTTTGCCTCTTTAATTGTCCGATTTTGAACCACTTAGTGTTTTTAAGTAAAAAATCTATATAAATTTATTAAACGAGTTAAAGAATTTTCTAAATTTAGAAATTGCTACTTCTAGCAAAAATCTTAAATGTGCTAATAGATGTAAAACCCTGATTCGATGTTAATTAAAGAGAACAAATGTCAAACGAGAACGACCTATTTGCACAAACTTCACCCTCCCCTATTAAAAGCAAAGTAGCGGACAAAGCAGATAATAAAAAATCAAAACCAAAAGCTAGTTCTGAATATAGCGCTGCCGACATTGAGGTGCTTGAAGGACTTGAGCCAGTTCGCCGTCGCCCTGGTATGTATATTGGTGGCACTGATATAAATGCCATGCATCATTTATTTGCCGAAGTTATAGATAATTCAATGGACGAAGCCATTGCAGGTCATGCAACTCGTATTCTTGTGCATTTAGGGGAGGACGGATATTTAAGCGTTACAGATAATGGGCGTGGCATTCCGATTGGCAAACACCCCAAATTCCCAGACAAAACCGCATTAGAGATAATTATGACCACTCTTCATGCTGGTGGTAAATTTGATTCTGATGCTTATGAAACTTCTGGCGGTCTGCATGGTGTTGGTATTTCGGTAGTCAATGCGCTATCTGATGATTTAATTGTTGAAGTCACAATCAATCAGATACTATATCGCCAAACCTATTCTCGTGGGCACGCAACGAGTGAATTAAAAGAAATTGGCAAAGAACATAATAAGCGTGGCACATTAATTCGCTTTCACCCCGACCCTGAAATTTTTGGTAGCAAGCTAAAATTTTCAGCTGAGAAAATATATAAGATGGCACGTGCCAAAGCCTATTTATTTGGCGGCATAGAAATTCGCTGGTCATGTGATGAAAGCCTAGCAAATGATAAAGTGCCTGCAAAAGAAGTCTTTGTATATAGTGGTGGCTTAAAAGACTTTATGAGTTCTAAAATTGAAGGTTCAGCAAGAATTACTGATGAAATGTTTTCTGGCATTGCAGGTAAACCGGGTCAGCACGGAGCAGTTGAATGGGCTGTTGCTTGGCATCTTGGCGATAGTTTTATCTCATCTTATTGTAACACAGTACCAACCCAAGATGGTGGCACCCATGAAGCAGGTTTGCGCCTAGCGCTTTTGCGTGGCCTAAAAGCCTACGCAGAACTCACCAATAATAAACGTGCATCAGCTCTCACTTCAGAAGATGTGTTAGGAAATTGCGCCGCCATGCTTAGTCTATTTATCCGTGAGCCTGAATTTGTTGGGCAAACAAAAGACAAATTATCGAGCCTTGAAGCAACAAAAATTGTAGATGGCGCAATAAGAGATAGCTTTGATCATTGGCTAGCCGCCTCCCCCAACCAAGCAAATAAATTACTTGATTGGACAATAGATAGAGCAGAAGAGCGCTTAAGACGGCGCAAACAAAAAGAAATTGACCGCCAAAGTGCAACAAAAAGATTGCGCTTACCGGGAAAACTTGCCGATTGCTCACAATCTGGGGCAAAGGGTGCTGAATTATTCATTGTTGAAGGTGATAGTGCTGGCGGTAGCGCCAAACAGGCTCGCAATCGCAAAAACCAAGCCGTATTACCGCTTAGAGGCAAGGTTCTTAATGTTGCAGGTGTTTCAAGAGAAAAAATAAACGCTAACCAACAAATTGGCGATCTTATTCAGGCGCTTGGTTCAGGAATTAGAGATAGATATAATGATGATGATTTACGCTATGAAAAAATTATCATCATGACAGATGCTGATGTTGATGGCGCACATATCGCAGCTTTGCTTATGACGTTTTTCTTTAAGGAAATGCCGCAACTAATTGAAAATGGTCATTTATATCTAGGCTTACCACCATTATTTCGCATTACACAAGGCGCAAAAACACTCTATGCAATGGATGATGATGATAAAGATAGGCTTGTTGAAAATGAATTTAGCGGGCGTGGAAAAATTGAAGTAACTCGCTTTAAGGGTTTAGGAGAAATGCCATTTAAGCATCTAAAAGAAACTACCATGAACCCAAAAACTAGAAATATGTTGCAAATTAAAATTGTTGATGACCAACTCACAACCGCCATTAGTGTTGATAGGCTAATGGGCAACAAGCCCGAAGCCCGCTTTGAATTCATTCAAGAAAACGCTCAATTTGCTACTGATTTAGATGTCTAGCAACAATTTTATTTATGTTTACAGTCAAGCGTTAACAAAAGATTCATATTCTAATTGACTTAAAACCCGCACTCGCTATGTTTCGCTCAAATATTCAACTAATTCGACCCTCTTAGTTCGATCTTTCATGACAATAAAGTCATAATGGTATGTTTTAGGTCTATCAGTGAGCAGCAATATTGAGCGATAATTTTTCTAAACTTGGCCTTAGCGATAAAGTTACACAAGCTGTAACAAATGCTGGCTACACAATTCCGACAGATATTCAGGCGCAAGCCATTCCCTTGGTGCTTGGCAAACAAGATGTAATTGGCATTGCGCAAACTGGCACAGGTAAAACGGCTTCTTTTGTTTTACCCATGCTCACATTGTTAGAAAAGGGACGAGCAAGAGCCAGAATGCCACGCACCCTTATACTTGAACCAACACGAGAATTAGCAGCGCAGGTTCATGAGAATTTTGAAAAATATGGCATTAATCATAAGCTAAATGTTGCGCTACTTATTGGCGGTGTGTCTTTTGTAGATCAAAATAAAATCTTAGATAGAGGTGCTGATGTTCTTATCGCTACTCCGGGAAGATTGCTTGATCATTTTGAGCGTGGCAGATTGCTATTAACTGGCGTTGAGATTTTGGTAATTGATGAGGCCGATAGAATGCTTGATATGGGTTTTATACCTGATATTGAGCGCATTTGCACTCTTTTACCCCCCCGTAGGCAGACCCTATTTTTCTCTGCTACCATGCCCGATGAAATTAGAAAACTAACCACTCGCTTCCTTAAAAACCCTATTGAAGTTGAAACAGCAAAGCAAAATTTAACGGCCAGCACAATAGAGCAAAAACTCCTTAAAACTGGTGCAAAACCTGCTCAAAAAAGAGAAGCATTAAGAGAGCAACTAAATATTGCAGCAAATTTGACTAATGCTATTATTTTTTGCAACCGTAAACGTGATGTCGCAACTTTAACTCGTTCTCTAATTCGCCATAAATTTAACGCTGGAGCGTTGCATGGTGATATGGATCAAAAATCACGGATGCAAACGCTTAGTGACTTTAAGAATGATAAAATTAAATTACTAATTGCTTCAGATGTGGCTGCTCGTGGGCTTGATATCCCAAATGTAAGTCATGTGTTTAATTTTGATATCCCAACGCATCCAGAAGATTATGTACATCGCATTGGAAGAACTGGGCGTGCTGGTAGGTCTGGCCATTCAATAACACTTATTGCACCAGCGGATATTAAGCATTTAGAAGCGATTGAAAAATTAATTGACAAAAAAATTGAGTGGATAAAAGGCAATGAGAAAAAAGAAGTTACTGCCCAAAGTAATGTTAAACCACCCAAAGAAGTAGGTTTCAAAGGCAATAAGCCTGAGGATAGACAAAAAAACAAATCAACTACCAAAGCATCAAATATAGAAAAAACTATTGAACAAAGCACCCAAAAAAATCATGATGTAAATCATAATACAAATCACAATGCATTTGGAAATTTTGGCCCCACCCCAGCCTTTTTGCTTCGCTCCAGTAAATAACAACATAATCTACCAAAATAATTATCCCCATCTTAAAAACTTTAAGCATTTCTTAGTATCGTTTAACTAGTATTCACACTAGTAACAAACGGTTCATGGACGGAATCTCCTTATGGCTAATAATGAAATAGAGTTAGTAGATAAATATTGCCAAAAAGCACTTGGGCTTCTCAGGCGCACACTTTTACCAGCCCTTCCAAAATTTTACGATTTGTTTTATACTTATGCTAGTGGAACTAATATAGAACTGAACAATAAGCTAAATGATAAGCTTTCTACTGGGGACAATCTAACTATTCAGTTTGCAGAAGGTCTTTATAGTGAATTTTTAAGCTCCAACGGAGTCGAAGACAGGTTAAGTTCAGTCACTGATGAAATTTTAGATAGTATTTCAAATATACATACTACAATTGATAAAGCTCGAACAAACAATAACAATTATACTGAAATGCTAGATGATACAGTTGCTGATCTTAAAGAAGATAATGACCAAGAAACCGTGAGCAAGCTAACAATTAAACTTCTTGAAATGACCAAACAAGTACAAGAAGCTAACCTAACATTAGAAAATGAGCTTGCCTCAGCAAAGAGTGATATTTCATCACTCAAAGATGAGGTTGATGAAGTTAGACAAGATTCCTTACTTGATCCATTGACTAAAATTGACAATCGAAAATCCTTTGATCGTTTTTTAGAAGTTGCGATAGATTCTGCTGAGGAAAGCGGAAAATCTCTTTCATTAGTCATGATAGATATCGATCACTTCAAAAAATTCAATGATACTTGGGGTCATCAAACTGGTGATCAGGTTTTACGTTTGGTTGGTTCAACCTTAAGATCTGGCACTCGTGAAGAAGATTTAGCAGCAAGATATGGCGGCGAAGAATTTGCTTTGATTTTAGTAGATACAGATCTTGAGCAAGCTTGCATAGTTGCAGAAAAAATCAGGAAATCTATCAAGAATAGAAAACTGCATAAACGCTCAACAAATGAAAATTTGGGGTGTATTACAGTATCATCAGGTGTTGCAACTTTTAGATCAGGTGATAGTGCCGAAACTTTAGTTGAGCGGTCTGATGTATGTCTTTATGCAGCAAAACATGCTGGCAGAAACAGAGTTATTAACGAAGATCATAGTTCGATTAAAAAACAAGCAAAAGTTGCTTAATTTAATTTGAGTTTTTACCCTTAACTAGTTCTTCTAATTCAGCTTTTTTTAATATGACGCTTTGCCCACAACCACATTCCTCAGTTTGATTTGGGTTTTTGAATGTAAAACCAGATGACATTTTTGTAGTTTCAAAATCCATTTCAGTACCCAGTAAATATAGCGTAGCTTTAGGGTCAATAAATATTTCAACCCCATTTGAGATAATATAATCATCGCCTTTTATTGGTGTTTTCACCTTATCAATCACATAAGAAACACCAACACAGCCAGCATCTTTTATTGAAACACGTACACCCATAACATCATCGCTAGCACCAATGATTTCTTTAATGCGATTAGCTGCATTTTGAGTAACTGTGATTATTTCAAGTGCCATTTTTTTACCATAGGTTTAGCGCCACTTGCGCTTCTTCACTCATGCGATCAACCGACCATGGCGGATCAAATACCATATTCACACTCGCATCCATCACCCCTTCAACAGAGACAACAGCATTTTCTACCCAGATAGGCATTTCACCAGCCACAGGACAACCCGGAGCGGTGAGCGTCATATCAATGATTAGATTTTTGTCATTATCTAACTCGATTTTATAGATAAGTCCTAATTCATAAATATCAACTGGAATTTCAGGGTCGTAAATAGTTTTAATCGCCGCTATGACGTCCTTGGTTATTCTCTCAATTTCCTCAGGCGTAATGTCTGAAGCAATTGGCTTAACTACCTCAGCCTCATTTGGTCCTAACTCATCTGTCATTGCGTCAGCATCTTTATGCCTATCCATTATATCACCTCATTCATGCAAAAAAACTTTTTGCTTTTTGTAAACCTTCAACCAAAGCATCAACATCATCTTTGCCATTATATAGGGCGAAAGAAGCACGAAGAGTAGAGCTAACCCCAAATCTCTTTAACAGAGGCATAGCACAATGTGTACCAGCACGCACCGCAATACCATATCTATCAAGAATAGTTGAAACATCATGCGCATGAGCGCCCTCAATTTCAAAGGAGAATATAGCCCCCTTGCCCTTTGCATCACCTATCATTTTTAATGAATTGATTTCTCTTAGCCGCTCATTTGCATAAGCGCCAATTTCAGCCTCGTGCTTAGAAATATTATCAAGCCCAATATCTTGCATATAATCAATAGCAGCGCCCAAGCCTATTGCTTGCACTATGGGCGGTGTGCCTGCCTCAAAGCGCATAGGAGGAGCTGCATAAGTGATTTCATCTAAGCTAACCTCATCAATCATTTCACCACCGCCCATAAAGGGGCGCATTTGTTCAAGCAATTCGTAACGCCCATAAAGCACGCCAATCCCCGTAGGGCCATAAAGCTTGTGCCCGGTCATAATATAGAAATCAGCGCCCAAATCTTTAACATCAATCTTTTGATGAACAGCGGCTTGTGATCCATCAACCACAACTTTTATATTTTTGGCATGAGCTATTTCTACGATTTGTTTAATCGGAGTGATTGTTCCAAGCACGTTAGACATATGCGTAATAGCGACTATTTTTGTCTTATCGCTAAGCGCCGCTTCAAACTTATCAAGGCAAAAACTGCCATCATCATTGACATCAACCCATTTTATTGTTGCCCCTTGCCTCTCACGTAAAAAATGCCAAGGCACAATATTTGAATGATGCTCCATTATCGAGAGCAATATCTCATCGCCCTCACCTATCATTGAAGCTGCAAAACTTGCGGCAACTAAATTAAGCGCTGCTGTAGCGCTTGAGGTGAATATAATCTCATTAGGTGAAGCATTGATAAAGTTTTGAACTTTGTCCCTAGCCGCTTCATACGCCTCTGTCGCTCTATTTGATAATGTATGCAACCCACGATGCACATTAGCATAGCCAGAACTATAGGTGTTGCTAATAGAATCAATTACCGCCTGTGGCTTTTGCGCTGAAGCACCGCTATCAAGATAGACAAGACGATTATTGTGTATCCTCTCAGATAGGATAGGGAAATCTGCACGTAATTTTTTAAGATTAAAACTCATTTAAACCTCTAACCATTCATCAGCAACAGATATAAGCGCTTCTTTAAGTGCTTCAATTTTAATTTCATCAAATAATTCAGCTAAAAAAGCACGAATTAACATAGATTTTGCTTGCTCTTTTTCTATGCCCCTAGACATTAAATAAAACAAGCTATCCATGTCGATTTGCCCACAAGTTGCGCCATGCCCACAAATAACATCATCGGCATAAATTTCTAATTCTGGCTTTACCAATATTTGCGCATCATCAGATAACATTAAGCCTTGATGTTTCATTGCGGCATCGGTTTTTTGTGCATCACGAGCCACCAAAATTTTACCCTGAAAAATTGCCTTTGCCTTATCTAAAACAACAGATTTATAATTTTCGCTTGATGTTGTGTTAGCAACATTATGCTCAATATTTATTGAAATATCTGAATGTTGCTCCTTTGCACCCAAAATAAGCCCTGCAAAATCAGCATGGGCATTTTCACCAATGAATTTAGCAAATAATTGCGTGCGGGCAAGCGCCGAGCCTTTATGAATTATAAGCGAATGTAATAATGCGCTTTCGTTAATTTCATATTGCACGCTTTGCAAGTGGCGTACTCTACCACCCGAAAGATCAACCATAATATGAGTGACTTTGGCATCTCTGCCCAAAATTACTTTACTAGCACTATTGCTTAAATGCGCTTCGTTTGATCCTGAAAAACTTTCAATAATCGTAGCGTTTGAACCATCTAAAATATATAACTCAACACCGTCATTAATATGGCTGGCTTCGCCTTCATAGCGCCTATCAATATGAATAATAGTTTCAACTGTGCCTTGCAGATCAATATTAAGCGTTTCTTTTGTCAGAGCGGAATTTAATTGAGCAACAATATCATTTTCTGGTTCAACAACACCACCCCTTGAAGTGCTAACAATCACCCCAGTAGGAGGCTCATCGCTTATTTGCACCTCACCATTAACAATCAAAATGCGATAAGCGCCCTCAATGTTTAAAAGCGGTACGCTTGTGCTTATTGCGCCAGTAGTAAGATCTGGGACATCACCAAGCAGCATTTTAAGATCACTATAATGATATGCCTCATTGCGCCTTGTTGGCAGGCCTGTTTTGGCAAAATCTGCCGCTAGCTCATCTGCCCCTGTTTTTTGCAGGGTCTCTAACAAAACCTGCTCGCTTTGATTTAATTTTCCTATCATGATAATCTCTTAAATACTCTCGTCATATTGCGCATAACCGTGTTCTTCTAACTCAAGCGCTAAGGATTTATCACCGCTTTTTACGATCCTGCCATTAGAGAAAACATGCACAACATCAGGCACGATATAGTTTAATAGGCGCTGATAATGGGTAATAATAAGCATAGAGCGATTAGCATCACGCAAAGCATTGACCCCTTGAGAAACGATTTTTAGCGCATCAATATCAAGCCCTGAATCTGTTTCATCAAACACACACATTTTTGGCTTCAAAAGAGCCATTTGCAAAATTTCAGCACGCTTTTTCTCGCCACCAGAAAACCCAACATTAAGCGCCCGTTTTAGCATTGCACTATCAATTTCAAGCATTTTAGCCGCAGATTTTACCTCACGCATGAAATCAGGGGTAAGCAATTCTTCTTCACCACGAGCTTTTCTTTGCGCATTCATTGCAGCTTTAAGAAAAGTCATGGTGGCAACTCCGGGGATTTCAATCGGATATTGAAAAGCTAAAAACAAGCCCTTAACCGCACGCTCATTTGGCTCAAGTTCAAGAATATTTTCACCATCAAGCAAAATCTCACCTTTAGTGACTTCATAACCCTCTTTACCAGCCATAACATAAGAAAGGGTAGATTTACCCGAGCCATTACGCCCCATAATGGCATGAGTTTCACCTTTAGGAATAGTTAAGTTCACCCCTTTAAGGATTTCTTTGTCCTCAACTTTTACGTGTAGATCTTTAATTTCAAGCATATTGCTCATTTTTTAACTCCAAATTTATTCACTCTTTTAGCCAACGCTTCCTTCAAGAGAAATATTGATTAGTTTTTGTGTTTCAACCATAAATTCCATTGGCAAATTCTGAATAACATCACGCACAAATCCATTGACAATCAGCGCCACCGCTTCTTCTGCATTTAGGCCACGTTGTTGACAATAAAATAATTGCTCATCTGATATTTTAGAGGTTGTTGCCTCATGCTCAAACACCACCGATGCGTTTTTTGCCTCGATATAAGGCACAGTGTGCGCCCCGCATTTATCGCCAATTAACAAACTATCACATTGCGTAAAATTACGTGCATTTGTCGCCTTTTTATGAGCGCTAATAAGCCCACGATAAGTATTGTCAGAAAAACCAGCCGCAATGCCTTTGGAAATAACTTTACTTGAAGTGTTTTTTCCTAAATGTATCATCTTAGTGCCGCTATCAATTTGCTGATAATTATTGGAAATAGCGATAGAATAAAATTCACCTCGAGAGCCATCACCACGCAAAATACACGAAGGATATTTCCACGTAATCGCCGAGCCTGTTTCAACCTGCGTCCAAGAAATTTTAGAATTATCACCACGACAATCGCCACGCTTAGTTACAAAATTATAAATCCCGCCCTTGCCTTCTTTATTACCCGGATACCAATTTTGCACCGTTGAATATTTTATTTCAGCATTTTTATGAGCGACTAATTCAACCACCGCCGCATGCAGCTGATTTTCATCTCGCATTGGCGCAGTACAGCCCTCTAAATAGCTCACATAGCTATCTTCTTCTGCAATAATTAGCGTGCGTTCGAACTGTCCCGTATTTATTTCATTAATGCGGAAATATGTTGAAAGCTCCATTGGGCACCGCACGCCCTTTGGAATATAAACAAATGAGCCATCGGTGAAAACAGCGCAATTTAAAGTTGAATAATAATTGTCGGTTACTGGCACTACTGTTGCGAGATATTTTTTTATCAGCTCTGGGTGCTCTTTTATTGCCTCTGAAATCGAGCAAAATATAATACCGCTTTTTGCCAGCTCTTCTCTAAAAGTCGTTACCACAGAAACAGAATCAAACACCGCATCAACCGCAATTTTTGCGCCCTCAACTCCTGCAAGTACCGCTTGTTCTAAAAGAGGTATCCCTAGTTTTTTATAAGTTTCAAGTAATTCAGGATCAACCTCATCAAGACTTTTAGGGCCGGGTGTGCTTTTTGGTGCGGCATAAAAATATATCTCATTCAAATCAATTTTTGGATAATTTAACTTTGCCCAATTAGGCTCTTTCATAGTTAGCCAGCGCTCATAGGCATCAAGTCGCCATTTTAACATCCATTCTGGCTCATTTTTTTTTGCCGAAATAAAACGCACAATATCTTCGCTTAGTCCAATCGGAGATTTGTCGCTTTTTATGTCGGTTGCAAAACCATACTTATATTTCTCAACGTCAATTTGCTCGACCTGCTCAATAGTATCTCTATCAATATTTTCCTTTGCACCAGCCATCTAACTCTCCTTTGGCTTTTCGTTTTGTGCCTTCTTATGGCGCTGTAAAACTTCTTTAAAAGCTGACAAAAACCCGTTCACATCTTGTTGTGTTGAATTCCACCCAAGACTAATTCTTATTCTTCCTGTGGCAAGCTCTGGAGAAACACCCATTGCGCAAAGCACGTGGCTATATGTAACCTTGCCCGATGAGCAAGCAGAGCCAGAAGAGACTTCAACGCCCTCTAAATCTAACCCCATCATAATGACTGAGGCTTTTAATTTGGGAATGGCAAAATTGACAATATTTCCCATGCGATTTGCATCTTCGCCAAAAATCACCAATTCAGAACTTAAAGCCTTTAAGCCAGTTTCGATTTGCGCAACAAAATCTGCAGTTTTTTTAGCATCATATTCTTGGTAAAATTCAATCGAGGCCTCACCAAACCCAGCAATAAGAGGAGCAGAAAGAGTGCCGCCTCGTCTGCCCTTTTCTTGCCCACCACCGGGGATAAGAAGCACCGCATCACAATGAGGTTTCATCAATATTGCACCAATACCAACAGGTCCACCAACTTTATGCGAAGAAATAGCCATCATGTCGATTGGACGAGAAGCAAAATCTAGCTGCAATTTACCAAACGCTTGCACGCTATCAACGAATAAATAATGCCTTGTAGCCCCAACAAGCGTTTCTATTTGTTTGATTGGCTGAATAATACCAGTTTCATTATTCACCTCATGTACACAAATAAGCGCAGTTTCATTATTCTTTTCAACCTCAATAAGAATTTGTTTTAACTGCGCAACATCAATCAAGCCACTATCAAGTAGAAATACTTCTGATATTTGTGCCTCACTGGCTTTTGCAGCTTGTAAACAAGCGGCATGTTCTGCTTGAGAGATAATGATTCTATCAATCTTGAGAGCCTTTACGCCGCCAATTATTGCTTGGCTTATACTTTCTGTTGCTGAACCTGTAAAAACTACTTGGCTTGCATTCGCACCCGTTGCTTTTGCAATTTTTTCTCGAGCATTTTCAATTATATTGCCTAAAGCTCGACCAGAGCTATGTACTGCTGAAGGATTACCAACCATATTTAGTGCATTAATCATTGCAAGCTTTGCATTTGCAAGCAAAGGCGCAGAGGCATTATGATCTAAATATATATTTGGCTTTGTCATTTTCAACCAATCAAGCAATATAGTAAAAACATTCCTTGAAATTTATAGCCTCTCTATATTATAAGGAATGTTCTTATAGAGGATTGCTAAACAAGGATATTAGTTTAGAATTATTCTAATCTAATAATTTATTATGCCAGTATTTACAAAGCCAAAAGCAATTCGTCAAGTAAGTTTTTAATTGTAATCAAGTGAAAAATTTTCTAATTCAATAACTGAACAAGTTTTATCAAGGAATTATCAATGCCAGAAGTGATTTTTAATGGGCCAAACGGACGAATTGAAGGGCGCTATCAACCGGGTAAAGAGCCTAATGCTCCAATAGCAATACTTTTACATCCGCACCCAGAATTTGGCGGCACGATGAATAACCAAATCATATATCATCTATATTATATGTTTGTGGAGCGTGGTTTTGCGGTGTTGCGTTTTAATTCTCGTGGCGTTGGGCGCTCGCAAGGTTTATTTGATCATGGTCCGGGTGAATTATCCGATGCCGCAGCAGCGCTTGATTGGTTGCAAACTCAAAATAAAGAAAGTCAAGGTTGCTGGATTGCAGGGTTTTCTTTTGGCTCATGGATCGGCATGCAATTATTAATGCGCCGCCCAGAAGTTGAAGGGTTTATTTCGGTTGCCCCACAAGAAAACCTATATGATTTTTCTTTCCTTGCTCCCTGCCCTTCTTCTGGTCTGATTATTCATGGCGAAAATGACACTGTTTCACCTCCCTATGAAGTGCAAAAACTAGTAGATAAATTGCATGAGCAAAAGGGCATTACTATTGAGCAGCAAATTATTGAGGGTGCGAATCATTTCTTTGAAGGAAAAATTGAAGAGTTGATTGAAAATTGCAGTGAATATCTTGATCGTCGTCGTGCTGATATTGCAGCTGGCGGTGGGCGTTAGGGTCAGGACATATTAATGAGCGATTATAAATCAGATTTTTTACAAGTTCTTGATGAAAGAGGTTTTATTCATCAGCTTTCTGACCCCTATGGGCTTGATGAAAAATGCAAAAACCAAAGCGTTACTGCCTATGTAGGTTATGATGCAACGGCAACTTCGCTACATATTGGCAATCTAATTTCAGCTTCAATGCTTTATTGGTTTCAACAAAGCGGGCATAAACCAATAGCACTTATGGGTGGCGGCACATCTATGGTTGGCGATCCTTCGTTCAAAGACGAGCAAAGAGCTATTTTGAGTGAAGAAAAAATCAACACCAATATTGAAGGCATTAAAAAGATTTTCGCTAAAATATTAAAATTTGGTGATGGCAAGACCGATGCCATAATGGTCAATAATGCCGATTGGTTGCTCAAATTAAATTATGTTGAGTTTTTGCGTGAAGTTGGCAAACATTTCTCGGTCAATCGCATGTTAACATTTGATAGTGTGCGCCTAAGGCTTGAGCGTGAGCAATCGCTTTCATTCTTAGAGTTTAATTATATGATTATGCAGGGCTATGATTTTGTTGAATTAAACAAGCGATATGGCTGTATTTTACAAATGGGTGGCTCGGATCAATGGGGCAATATTATCAATGGTGTTGACCTTGGTCACCGCATGCGCACCGAACAACTCTATGCTCTAACAACGCCTTTGCTTACCACTTCATCTGGCGCAAAAATGGGCAAAACCGCAAATGGCGCTGTTTGGCTAAATGATGATTTATTCTCTCCCTATGATTTTTGGCAATATTTCCGCAACACAGAAGATGCAGACGTTGAAAGATTTTTGAAGATTTTCACTCGTGAACCTTTAAGTGAAATTTCTAAAATTATTGCTGACGATATTAATGAAGCGAAAAAGTTTTTGGCAACTAAAGCTACTGCCATTGTGCATGGCGAGCAAGCAGCTGAGCAAGCCGCACAAACTGCAAAAGCAACCTTTGAGCAAGGAGCACTTGATCTATCGCTTCCAAGCGTTGAAATATCTAAGGCTGAACTAAATAGCGGCATTGGGCTATTGGCGGCTTTTGTAAAAGCAGGACTTGCCGCATCAAATGGCGAAGCACGTCGCCACGCAAAGTCTGGCGCTCTTAAAGTGAACGACAAGCAGGTGAGTGATGAGCGTGCGGTTCTTAGCGAAAAAGATCTATTACCTGAAGGCGTTATTAAACTAAGCGTTGGTAAAAAACGCCATGTGCTTTTGAAATTGAGTTAGTTTTATTAACATTTTCATCTCCAAAATTTAGAACAAACAAGACAACAGCCCTATCTTTAATGGGTGCGAGTGATATTTCTCTTGATGAAATAATCAACTGATAACATTCCTCCGCCATATTTAATTACATAAATTAGCGATACCGCCCACAGTCCGTGCAAAATGTAAGCTTCAGGAAACACAAAAGTCTGTATGACTATGCTCATGACCAATAAGCCAAGAGCGCTAAAGCGTGCGCCAAGTCCGATTATTAATAATGTAGCAAGAATTACCTCGCCATATGCCGCCATATATGCGCCCATCACGGGAGGCAATGGCACGCCAGAAAAGTCATTTTTAAATAAATAGAAAGTTGTATCGCTAACACTAAACCAGCCGTCAAACTTCAAACTACCTGACTTAAAAAATTGCAAGCCAACAAATATTCGTGCGCCAAGTGCTAGAATAAATAATGGGAATTGTGATAATAGGTTATTTGCCCAATTTACTAAATTCACTAACTTTTGCATTTTCTCTCTCCTAGATTATTAGTTTTCAGCCGCAATATCGGTGATTAACCCCAATGCGAATAATTGCCCAAAACAATAGTTGAAATCAAAATTTTGATCTTGTTTTATAGCTTTTTCATAAGCGTTGCCAAGTGTTCGACCATTCATAATCGCACTATAAAATATACAAGCGGCAGGATCTATATTGGCTATTAACACATCAACATTTGGGCGGCATATTAAAATAGCTTGCTTAACCTCTAGGTCAATATCAACCATATCATTATCTTCATGACCTTGCCAAATTGAATATATAGGCCAGTTTGATTTTAATATAGCAGCGCTTGGGTGTGTTTTGAAAGTTAAGTTTGAGTGTTCTTTAGCGTCAATTTGCTGGATTTTTGCAATATCCAAAGGTTTGGCATCAATAGCGTGATAGGCATTGCGCCACATTATTTCCAAACGAGCGATATCTGCTAAATAAGGTAACTGATCCGCAGGGCTATATTGGCTAATAAAGAACGCAAATTCATCGCCATATTCAAATAACATTGGTGATGTTGGTGGGTTTTTGCGAATAAAATCTACCGCTAATGCTTTAAAAAATTCATCGCCAACTAAAGCAAAACAAATAGGAAAATTAGATTTTAATGCTGCAATTAAACCCACTATTACATTATTACGATAAACTGCAAATCGGCTGGTAATATTTGGTTTTTTTAAGGCAACTAAACCTTTAGGAATAGGAGCAGAGGGTACTAATAATGCTGCAACAAATTCTTTATGTATTTGTTTAAAGCTGGCCATATTTATGATTTTACCTTAGTTGAGACATGCTTTTTCATAAAGCCATCAGCAATTTTAGCTTCGTTAAATAGAACTGGCCATTCTGGTATATCGCCATCCCACTCAATTAGACTAGGTTTTGGGCCTGTTTTAGCAATTAGCTTCTTATATATGTCCCAAACATCATCAATAACTGCACTTGAATGATCATCAATTAATAATTTTCCAATACCTAAATCATCATCTTCTATTAACTCGACACTATGTCCGCCTAAATGTATTTCTTCAACATGTTCAACTGGATATGCATCTAAATAATCATAAGCATCATAGCCTTGATTATTAGCTGACACAAAAATATTATTAACATCAAGCAACAAGCCACAACCAGTGCGTTTGACAAGTTGATCTAAAAATTCAGTTTCAGCATAAGGGCTAGATTCATAGGCTAAATATGCTGATGGGTTTTCAATTAGCACTTGTTTGCCCATATAGCTCTGCATTTCATCTACGTGATTTGCTAAATGATTAAGCGTTTCCTCAGTATATGGCAGTGGTAAAAGATCATTAAAAAACTTACCCTCATGGGTTGACCAAGCCAGATGTTCAGAGATTAGCCAAGGCTCATACCTATCCTTCAAGGCTTTAAAGAGCCTTAGATGTTCAGGGTCTAACCGCTCACTTGGACCACCTAAAGACATGCCAACCCCGTGCAAAGAGATGGGATATAACTCACGAATGGCGGTTAGATATTTATGCGGAGGGCCACCAGCACCCATATAATTTTCAGGGTGAACTTCAAACCAGCCTAGCTTTGGTTTTTCTTGCAATATGGTTTTATAATGCTGAGCCTTAAGGCCAACACCAGCTAGGTTAGGAATTTTTTTTAATCTAAAATTCGACATGTTTAAACCTAACAATTATTAGATAAAACAACCCACTTCTAGAGGATAGTGGGTTGCTCAAGTAGAATAAGTGTTAAATTACTTATCCATATCCATTTTCATTTTTTCAGCCATTTCAGCAGTGATTTCTACTAGGCTACCAGTTCCTAGCGGGGTTTCTATTTCTTCACATGTACCTGTAGGAACCAAGCTCCACGCATTACCTTGATAATCGACAGTGCTTGAGCCTTGACAACTTGTACCTGCACCAGCTTTGCAATCATTCTCACCAGCTTTAGCAACACCATAGCATTTTTCTTTGTCTGAATCAGCAAATGCAGGGGCTACCATTACAGCAGATGAAAGAGCCGCAGCAATTGCGCCAGCTACTAGGATTTTTGACGGGTTGAAATGTTTCATTTTATTCTCCAAATTATTATATCAATCAAATGATCTGATTGCTTGAATATGACCATATCCATATCAATGTCATTTGCAAATCACTTAGACACTAAAAATTATCACTTAAACTCACGCGTTCGTGAACAGCAATTTCTAGCCTATAAAAATAATAACACCAACTAATCAGTCTTTTTGCCCCCCTTCCCCTTCAATTCATCTTGATGTTCAAGCAATTTCTCTTGATATTCATCGCCATCACCATAATCTTCAAATGATCGATAATATTTATGCACACCATGAATGCGCAATGAATGTTTTATCGGGCACCAATATTTCTCAGTTCGTGCCGCTACTTCTCGGGCATAAGCAATTACCCCATTGCCGTAAGAGCAATAAAGACAGTTCATTTTTTCGATCATATTAAGATAGGAAAGTTTATGACGATCAAAACTCATATAGTTTTTACGCTTAACTTTTTCAATTTTATAAATAGGAAAACAAATCGCCTGATAAAAAGAAACCATTATATCAAGCAAAACAAAAGCAAAAATTAGCGAATAAATCACTGGAACTGTTAAAATGACTAGCAAATTTGCATTAAACAAATAGCGCAACGCACCAACTTTTGCTTTTTGGTGCATGTTTTTTATTCCCTCACCAAGAGCCAAAAATTTCGCCTCCATTAAGGCGTGTCTTTTTGCTATCTCTTTTTCCAACTCACCCTCAAGCTGATTTATCCTATCAATAATTTCACTGATTCTATTGCTCATATCTCTTCCTCTCAGGTTTTTTGTTTTTAGGATTTTTAGAGTTTACTACAAAATAAGGATTTTGTTTAGTGCCAGCATATTAAAACTGAAGCTGATAAATTGTTTGAGCCTATAATATCTATTATTGGAGTGAATTTAAGTAAAAAAAATGAGCAAAGCAACCAACTACGACCAGCCTTAACGATGGAGCATGGAAAAAAATAACGGCGGGGGTGTTCCGCCTACGCCAAGGCTACGGCGGACAAGCGGGGTCGAGAGGGTGAATAACCCAAAGGCAACAAGAATAAAAATGCGTAAGGAAAAAGAATAAACGGCGGGGGTGTCGGGGACGGGAGCGTAAGCGACCAACAGCCTGCCCCGTACTAGATACGGGGGCGACAAGCATAAAAGAGCATGGTGCGGTCGAGAAGACTCGAACTTCCACGGGTTTTACCCCACAGCGACCTCAACGCTGCGCGTCTACCAATTCCGCCACGACCGCACATCTTAGCTTAGCACTCATTAGATAGAGTGCGCTTGCATGTAACAAATCATTTATGATTGCTCAAGCATTAATTATTCTGAGAGGAAATCTAACTTGAGCTTGCAACTTGCTCTGAAATTTTCACCGACAACTGACCATCTTCAATGAGAATTTCTCCATTAGCTATATGCTGCTCGTTAGCATATATCTTCAATGGATCAAGCTCCCCCGAATCAAGTTCAATCACTGCACCACGACCAAGACGCAACAAATGATGTACAGGCATAATTGTTGAACCTAGTTCAACCAAAATATCAACTTCGATATCTTCAAAAATAGACATATAGATTTACTCTCTCAGCTAGGCTTACTGTTTCAAATTAGAATCATTTGAATTCTAGTAACTCAAACTTAGGATTCACAATTTATGGTTAGTAAATAGTTAAAGTCTGAAGATAAAATGAATTTTCAATAAAAATATAAATTGAAAATCTAATTATTACTATTATTATACCTCATGAATATGAAACAAAATACATTATGCGCTGATGAACAACCACAAGTTGAGTGGCTAATAAGCGATAGACCTGTCCCCTATGAGAGGGCGGTTAGCTTTATGCAAAAGAGGGTTGAGCAAATCGTAAAAGGAGAAAAAGACGAGCTTATTTGGCTCGTTGAGCATCCTCCCCTTTATAGTGCTGGAACATCAGCAAAAGAAGAGGACTTGCTAAGTAAAAACAAATTCCCAATATATAAAAGCGGGCGTGGCGGGCAATATACCTACCATGGACCCGGTCAGCGGGTAATTTATGTCATGCTGGATCTAAGGAAACGTGGGCGTGATATTCGGGCTTTTGTTAAACAGCTTGAAGCTTGGATAATAGACACATTAGCTTCATTTAATATTGCGGGTGAAACTCGTGATGGACGAATTGGGATATGGGTTAAGCAACCTGCAAATGGAGAGAATTCTGAAGGGAAAATTGCTGCCATCGGGGTTAGAATTTCACGTTGGGTAAGTTATCATGGAATTTCGTTAAATATCTCACCTGATTTAAGTCACTATGATGGTATTGTGCCATGCGGCATAAATGATTATGGAATAACTAGCTTTGAAGATTTAGGGCATTTGGTTTCAATGTCAGAAGTTGATATGGTTTTATCTAAGACATTTAATGATAAGTTTTGTGCAACCTATCAAGCGAGGAAGTGAAAAGAATGGAATATTTGAAAAAACTAGTCACAGGCAATGTATTATTTTCTCTTGATAGAATTATCACGCCAAAACTTGTGCATATATTATATTTATTAGGTCTGTTTGCTATTATTTTATGGGCAATTAGCCATTTGTTCTCAACATTTTCGTTTGGCTTTGGCGCTGGGTTATGGGGATTAGTCGAAATTGCAGTTTTCTCTTTAATTGGCTTTGTTGTACTTCGTATAATTTGTGAGGCAATTATTGTCTACTTCAAAGCGAACCAACAAGCGGTTGAAGAATCGAACTTAGTTAAAGTCCCTGTATCGCTAATTGATGAAGTAAAAGAAGCAATAGAAGAGTTGGCGCAAGATGAACCGCTATATAGGATTGAAGATGAAATAGTTTCCAAGCCCAAAAACAAGCCAGCAAAACGCAAAACTACTGCTAAGCGCACTCCTAAAAAAACTAACTAACTTTTACTGGATAATTAATGAAAAAAGCCCCAAATATCGGACTGGTAAGTCTTGGCTGCCCTAAAGCGCTAGTTGATTCTGAACGCATAATTTCAACCCTTAGGGCACAGGGCTATTTATTCTCACCCAATTATGCGGGCGCTGATGCA
>Ga0256834_1000075_pt1 | contig 65364 bp, 62 predicted proteins | sample 4281140metaG_FD_190536 | JGI IMG/M metagenome (GOLD analysis project Ga0256834, IMG submission 190536) | Hydrothermal vent microbial communities from East Pacific Rise, Pacific Ocean - 4281-140 | ecosystem: Environmental > Aquatic > Marine > Hydrothermal vents | place: Pacific Ocean: East...
TTTTATTGCTTATGATTTCCGATGCATCTATATCTAGAGTGATGTATTTGATGTCTTTAAGCCCAATACGACAGAGTTCTTTATTGATTGAGGAAATGGCATTGACTCCTGTTGTTCCCATTCTACGTAACCAATCACCAACAGTACCTGGCGTTGGGATATTTTTCAAACCCAGTAATTTTGTTAGGGTTTCATCTTTTTTGAGGTACTTCAAATCATCTAAACGTATGCCGCCTTCGTGTTGCATTAGTACCAATGAGTTGATAAATACTGATGGTTTGAAACCTCGGTTACTTTTAGGCAATGCAAAATGTTTGTCGATTAGGTTTGTAAGTTTTAGTTTCTGCATTAAGGTGGCGATTGCAAGCAATCCGCCTCTGGATGTTAAAAGTTCATGCGTTGTTGATAGGTTGTGTGGTAATATGTTCATAAGCCTTGGTTTCACCCTTTGGGTGGTATTTGATTTGTCGTAAAACCATTATACACCAAGGCTTCTAGCTTGTTTTGACTTTTCTATATCGGGATTAGGGTATGTATATAAAAAAACAAATGGTCAATGGCAACAAAACGGTATTCTAACAGGGTCAAACACTGAAGATTTGGATTATTTTGGTTCTTCTGTTGCAATTGATGGTGAAACCATTGTTGTTGGAGCAAGTGGAGAAGCCAGTAATGCAAAAGGAGTAAATAATGATGAAAGTGATAATTCATCTGCTTCCTCTGGCGCTGCTTATGTATTCACACTTATTAATGGTCAGTGGCAGCAACAAGCTTATTTAAAAGCATCTAACACGAATAAATATAATTTATTTGGATCAACTGTAAAGATATTTGGAGATACTATTGCAATTAGCGCTCCACTCGAAAAAGGTATTGCAACAGGAGTAGGTGGCAATCAAGAAAGTAATTATGATAATACAATAAATACAAGCGACTTTGGAGCGGTTTATATTTTTCAACGAAATAATGGTACTTGGCAACAAAATGCATATATCAAGTCTATGGACAATAGAAGGTGTGCATCATTTGGATACGAGCTGGATTTAGACTTGGGTATATTGGTGGTTAGCCAGTATCATCAATGTGGTGGAATTCCAGAAAACTCTCCACCAGAAGTAAAAGGAAAAGTCTTTATGTACGAAAAGGTTGATGGAACTTGGAGGTTTGAAAGTGAATTAATATCTTCAAAATCTATTGCTGGAGATGCTTTTGGTTCTTCAGTAGAAATATCAGGGTCAAATATTGCTGTTGGAGCAATAGGTAATGATTTAATTAATGGTCAAGAGAACCATTCAGGTTCTGTTTTTGTGTTTTCCTTCGCTAACAACCAATGGAGTGAAACAGCTTATATAAAATCTTCAAAAGCAAGTGAAGATAATTTTGATTTTTTTGGTCAGTCAATTGCATTAAGTGGAGGCACATTAATTGTGGGTGCACCTGAAGATTCATATGATAAGAATGGAAATACGGACAGTAGTGGAAACTCATATCGATCAGGAGCTGTTTTTGTTTTCACAAGACAAAATAATCAATGGATACAAAGCCAATATATTAAAGCTTCTAATGGAGAAAAATATGATGGATTTGGTACAACAGTTGCACTATCAAATCAGAGTCTAGTAATTGGTGCTCCTGAAAAGTCAAATTCTGATTATGGCGCTTCTTATTTATATGAAAACAACTCTTTTGGAATTCAAGTTGCACACACTGCACTATGGTACAACCCCGAACAAAACGGTCACGGTATTAATGTTCAAATTTTAGAGAATAACCGTTTGTTAATGTATTGGTATGTTTATGATTCTATAGGCCAACCTTTATGGTTAATAGGAATTGGTGATTATCAAGGTAATACAGCTTATCTAAATGTGAGTATTCTAAGTGGAGCAAAGTTTCCTCCTAACTTTGATACAAATGATGTTAATATGCAAGACTGGGGAACGATGGAACTTGAGTTTTCAGGGTGCAATAATGGGACATTTAAATGGACACCACTTGCTAATGACAAAGGTTATACTGCAGGTGAAATGCCACTGGTGCGCTTAACAAATACCTTGGGATTGGAGTGTTCAGAGTAATAAAGGATGTGCTAACCCAACATGCGGTTGTTGGGTTAGTGTTTTTTTAAGTGAGACTAACGGCATAAGATATAATGATGCCAAGGCAAACAATCGTTAACCAACCGTACATTATGATTCGCCACATTAATGAAACACCTCGAAGTTCCATAAATTCCCGCATGATTAATACCGCTTTAATAACTGCAGTGACAACAAGAAATAAAACCACTGAAAAGCCACTGGTTTGGTAATGCCCAAATAGGTAGGTGCTTAGTGTTAAAAGTATCAGCAGTAACCAAATAGTGTGAATATTATAATATTTTTTCATGTTATTACCTGATGATATAGATAAGAGGGAATAGGATAATCCAGACTAAATCAACCATATGCCAATAAGCACCACCTGTTTCAACACCGGTATAATTCCGCGATGAATAATTTCCACGTTGTGCTTTTATGGCAACAGCTAATAATATTATCATACCTAAAATGACGTGAAGGAAGTGAAATATGGTTAAGGAAAAATAGAAAAAATAGAAATCATTGGTACTCATGTTAATACCATGTGAAAACTTTTCATTAAATTCATAGGTTTTAATCGCTAAAAACAGTCCACCACAAAATAAAGACGCATAAATAAAGTGAATACAGCGTTTTACATGATTTTTCTTTATGGAATGAACGGCAAGAACAATAAAATAACTTGCTGTGATTAATAACACTGTATTAATTGCGCCAGTTTCACGATTTAATGTCAGTTGGAACTGATTAAATAATTCTACATTTTGAGTGCGCACTACTGAGTATGTTATAAAAAATATTGCAAAAACTAAAAGTTCCGCAAAGATAAATATCCATATAGCAAAGTCGCCTGGTAATAGTCGTGGTTCTTTCTTCATTAAGCTTGTTGTTATTATACCGTAGGGTTAATAAGTCCTAGTGATTTTAGTTTAAGTAAGATTTTACCAAGAGTCAACTTGTTGTAATTGATAAGAGTCAAGCATGAAATAATACTGTTAAGAGCTGTTAAATTCATCATCAAATACGATATAATAGCACATTAATTTATACTGTTTAACGATATTGTTGTCGTTAACAACTATTGAGATTCTATTATGACAAAAGAAGTTTATATCATTGGTGCAAAACGCACCGCTATTGGCTCATTTCAAGGGCAGTTTGCCAACACACCATCACCAACTTTAGCTGCTGCTGCTATTAAGGCAGCGGTAGAACAATCTGGTGTAAAAACTGTTGATGAAGCATTAATTGGTTGTGTTTTACCTGCGGGAGTCGGACAAGCACCTGCAAGACAAGCAATATTAGGAGCTGGTTTGGATAAATCTGTGGTGTGCACAACGGTTAATAAAGTGTGTGGTTCTGGAATGAAAACAGTCATGCTGGCACATGATGCAATTAAAGCTGGATCAGCTAATATATTAGTTGCGGGAGGAATGGAGTCGATGACATTAGCTCCTTATATGTTACCAAAAGCACGTAGTGGTTACCGAATGGGGCATGGTACAACTTTAGATCACATGTTTTATGATGGCTTACAAAACCCTTACGATAATAACATGATGGGTGTTTTTGCTGAAAACTGTGCTGACAAATATACTTTTACTCGTGAGGCTCAAGATGAGTTTTCTGCTGAGTCGGTAAGACGTTCTATGGCTGCTATGGAATCAGGTGCTTTTGATGATGAAATTACCGATGTTGTGGTAAAGAGTCGAAGAGCTGAAACTGTGGTTAATAAAGATGAAGAGCCACCGCGCTGTAATATTGATAAAATACCAACATTACGCCCTGCTTTTAGGCGTGAAAATGGAACAGTAACAGCGGCAAATGCCTCTAAGATTTCTGATGGGGCGGCTGCTATGGTGATTGCAAGTAGTGATGTTGTAACAGAAAATAATTTAAAACCTTTGGCTAAAATAGTAGGGCACACAAGTTTTGCTCATGAGCCAGAATGGTTTACGACCGCTCCAGTTTCTGCCATGCAAAAGTTAATGGATAAGTTAAATTGGTCTGTGCAAGATGTTGATTTATTTGAAATTAATGAAGCCTTTGCAGTGGTGACAATGGCAGCGATGGAAGAGTTGAAGATACCACATGATAAGGTTAATATTCATGGTGGAGCTTGTGCTTTGGGTCATCCAATTGGAGCAAGTGGAACACGCATCTTAGTCACTTTGTTATATGCATTAAAACAAAAAGGTTTAAAGAGAGGCATTGCTAGTTTGTGTATAGGCGGGGGTGAAGCAACAGCCGTGGCTATTGAGATTGTTTCATAAATATTCGGGCTAGTTTTCTTCAGACTAGCTTGGTTTTTTTTGTGTATTTCGAATACTTATATGGTCTGAAAAATGTTCTATTTCTATGATTTCATTGCAATGTGGGCAAGCTAATTCAGTCAGCTTTAATTGCATGTGTTTTATTTCGCGTATAATACTCTGAACCTCAGCTGGAGCAATGGTAAGATCATGAGCAAGTTTATTAAGCTTTCTTTTTTCCTTTTTATCTAAAATACCATCGCTCAAAAAGTAAATCACTTTATTTTTAAATTGTTCTTTGCGTCTATTTATTTCCTTAGTAAAACCAGATGCCAAAATACCAGCGGGAAGAGCTGCCATACCTATACCTGACATTAAAACCACCCAACCGAATGCTTTACCTGCTGCTGTTATTGGCACAACATCACCATATCCTACTGTTGTGAGTGTAACGGTTGCCCACCAAATGGCTCTTGGAATGGTGCCAAATTGTTCTGGCTGATCATCTGCCTCAACGATATGCATGCCAGTGGCTGCAATAATAATTAAGATAGATAATACAAAAAAAGCAGAAAACAAGTTTGGGATTTCTTTCTTCATCACTGCCATCAGTAAATTCATTGAGCGTGAATAGCGAGTTAACTTAAAGACGCGAATTAAACGTAAGCCACGTAAAATCATAAAGTCTCGATAAACAAATAAACCAAACCAAACAGGCAAAACAGCCAACAAATCAATAATTGCCATTGGCGTAAGCATGTACTTGAAACGCCCTCTGATTGAGTTGTATTTTTTTACTTCGGCACTCGACCAAACACGCAAAATATATTCAATTGTAAAAATTATTAAAGAAAATATTTCAAGAACCTTAAATGAAGTTTTGTGTGTTTCAAATAAAATAGGATCGCTTTCAAGAATTACAGCAGTGACAGTTAGCATGATAAGTGTCATTAAAAAGTAATGAATGAATTCACCAAAACGTGAGTGATGCTCACGTTCTAGTATTAAATATACGGTCTTACGCAAACTATTTTTCTTAGTAGTCATTATTTAAGTTATTCGAAACCATTGGTAAATATTATGCCATCAGAGGACGCAGAAACACCATATCGTAAAGCAACAGAATAAGCATCATTGACACCATCATTATTTTCATCAATATCAAAAGTAGTTCCAACAGCAATTGCATTGTCACAAAAATCATTAACGCTAGCACAAAAAGAACCGACCGTACAATTTTCAGGAGTTAAACCTGATTGTACGCAAGAGACAATTATTGTGCCAAAGAAAATAGTCGTACTAATTAATGGCTGATTAGGGTTAACGCCTGCACAACTACAAGTTCTATACTGTGTATCCAGTACACCTAAAAACTCATCACTGGGCAATATTCCACCAATTTCCATACCACCAATAATTGTGGGATTAATCGCTGGCATGTCATCGGTGTAAATGCCTGTTTCTTTTCCAATTGGGTTTTCTAGAAGCGTGGCGTTAACCTTGACAGTATTAATTGTTAAGGGTACTAAGCCTTGTTGTGCATCAAATTGTAAATTGAGTAATCCCGATATTTCCGTTGCTGTTGCTGTGATTGAACCAAAATTGTTGGTGGCAGTGAACAGGTTGTTGGTTTGACCTGTCGGAATTGAGATTTCAGCAAAGCCATTAATTCTTTGTAGCAATGTAGCACTTGGATTGTTTATTTGAGCATCTAAATATTGAAAGTTGAATGCTTGGTTGGTTTGAGAAATATCAAAGTTTTGCCAATCAAACGCCTTAACAATAGAGTTGTTAAGAATGCCCTGGTTGATGCCATCTTGAAAGTTGCTACTTGATTGAGCTTGTAAGGTTAATAAAAAATCACCGAGTCCATCGTCTAATGTTCCGTCACTATCATAATCAAAACAACAGATTTCTGATGGATCTGTGAGTGCAGGAAAGTGCATACCCCAAATATAACTAATATTTTGAGCGTTTGCTAACGAATTTGATAACAGTAATATAAATAATAGTTTACGCATTCTTTTTCACCAAAATTCCACTAATAAAAATAAGCCCAACGATAATAATTGGAAGTGTTAAAACTTGCCCCATTGTCATCCAATCAAAAGCAACAAATCCTCTGTTTGCATCAGGTTGCCTTAAAAACTCAATAGCAAATCGTGATAAACCATAGCAGATAAGGAATGTACCTGAAACAATACCTTTGCGTTTAAATCGTTTGGCAATAAACCAAACAATAATAAATGTTAAAAAGCCTTCAGTAAGTGCTTCATAAATTGGGGAAGGGTGACGAGCAAATTCATCAAGTAAACCTTGTTGATTTAGTTTTTGTAATTCTTCTATAGGTTTATTCCAAAGATTGGTAGGTAAAGAGTCGGGGAAAACCATTGCCCATTTGTGGGTGGTCAAGCGTCCCCATAATTCACCATTGATAAAATTACCAATTCGGACTGAACCAATTCCTAAGGCACACAATGGAGCGACAAAATCAGCAATTTCAAAAAACTTTTTCTTGGTTTTATGTTTAAAATAATACATGGCAACAAAGACACCGATAAGCCCACCATGGAATGACATGCCTCCTCCTTGGACTTTGAAAAGCAACAATGGGTCTTCTAAAAATGGCGTATCATTATAAAACAATACCCAGCCAATTCTACCGCCTAAAATAACACCAAGAGCACCATAAAACAAGAAGTCAGATACCTGTTCTTTAGTCCATGTTGTATCCTCATGTTTAACCTGATAATTGCCAAGCAGTATGAATAAACCAAAGCCAATCAAATAGGTAATTGCATACCAATGAATTTGGACTGGTCCTAAATTAAGAAAAACAGGATCAAAGTTGACTAAATAATGCATTAAAATAAATTCGAAAGGTTAATTAAGAATTTATTTTAACTTTTTTAGCAACTAGGAGCAAACATTGGATGAAATTGGTTTAGATTGTTTAACTCTTCCTGAGTTGCTAACAATAACAGCTAATGCTTTTTCTTCACCTCTGGGGTCACAAAAGTTAATGGATAGGTTAGTACCTGGTGAAAAACCGATGTTGGTGTAGCGAATTTTTGAGCGATGAGAAGAAGAGAGTGCGGTTATTTGTGAAAGCATTGCGTCCTCGTGTCTTAAGACTGCATCTTCTGGATCTAATTTTCTGTTTGAGTTTTGATCTAAAAAGATAATCCAGCCTTCATGCCAGTTTGATTGGTTGTCACAGCTATTTCCTGAAAGGCTAGGGCAGATGATGACAGTTGTTTGATTCATAATGGAATAAGAGCGAGCTAGTTGCAAAGAGCCAGTTAACCTGTTTCGTTCACTTTCCAGTTGGTTTTTTAGTTTAAATTCGTAAAAGTCAGGTAAAGCATAAGATGATAAAATGCTCATAATTGATAGAACAATAATCAGTTCGATAAGTGTAAATCCTCTTTGTTGTTTCATAATAAAATCCGTTTAATTAATATCAGATTCTATTATAGTTGATTATTAGTTTAGATAGTCCTACAAATGCCTATAGATTTGTAGGAAATATACTATTCATTTCTAGAGTGCATGTATGACTGTGCTTTTTGCATAATGTTAACAAAAGCTTGTTCTTGATTGTTTTCCACTACCGATATTATACGTTGCACTGCATCTCCAAGCGCATTTAATGTGGATTTTGAATAATTGTTTAATTTTTGGATTTCAAAATATAGGTGAGGGTTATCAGAGACGACATTTTCACTAACCGACAATTGGGCATCAAAAGTAGTGCTTGATAATTGTGCTAAGGTATCGGCAGCTTCTCCTGATTCGGATAAGACGGTCATAAAGGCAATATTCAGAACATGAGATAAGCCCAAAATATAAGCAACCAATCTATCGTGGTCCTCCAACTGCATATCAATTTGTTCTGCCATTGTTGGTAAAAATAGTTCTTTGGTTTTATCAACAGATAATTTGTCACCTAAATCTATAAATATAACGTGCTTGTTTGAAAGTAGTCGCGTATTTGGACCAAACATGGGGTGAATAGAGACAACTTTACATCCAGAATCAGCCAATTGCATTAGTGGTAATTTTAGAGGGCTTTTAATTGAGCCGACATCCATTACAATCCCTTGTGGTTTTAAATGTGATAAGTCTTGTAAAATTTGAGCACTAGCTGCAATCGGTGCTGAAACGATAATAAAGTCATAATCTAATTCGGTAGTTCTATAGTCTATATTGTTTTTAAAATTAGGGTCAATATCTGATATATCTACTCTGAAACCTTGGTTACTTAAAAACTGTACAAACCATTGCCCCATTTTGCCTAGCCCTCCAATGACGAGTGCAGACTTATGTGAGCCATAATCAGAGGTGTTTATTTTTTGGTTTTCTTGTTTTTCTAGTGAAGTCTTTATAATCAATGAAAAAATACTTTTTGCGATTTCTGGGTCTATATTTTTTTCTTTGGCAAAATTCATAACATTATCAATGACTTGCTTTTCTCTTTGGTAATCTCTTGTGGGGCTTTTTGAGGTGAGTTTCACAGAACCAATAGCATCGATATTCATTTGTCGTTCAGATAATAAGCTTATAATTTGTTTATCAATTTTATCTAGATTTTTGCGTAAAGCATCAAGTTTTGAAATGTCCATAGGTTTTTGGTTTGACATAAAAAATAATTAGGTTAAGATTGTAACAATTGTCGTATTAATAAAAAAAACATTTAGGGGAAAATTATGAAAAAAATCTTATTTACATTAACTTTAATGCTACTTGCTAACTATGCAGTTGCAAAAAATCGACCAGTGGTTGCTGTTATTGACTTTAAAAATGAAACAACTGCACCATGGTGGCAAAATGGCGTAGGTCGAGAACTTAGTGATATGCTTTCCAACGAGTTGTTAGGGACGGGTGTCTTTAAAGTTGTGGAAAGAAAAAAATTAGATAGCGTATTAACAGAACAAGACTTGGGTGCATCAGGTCGTGTATCACGTAGTACTGCTGCAAAAATGGGCAGAATAACAGGTGCTCAATATCTTATTACTGGATCTGTTGCTTCCTATGAAGAGTCTGGTTCAAAAGGGGGAAGGTTTAGCTTTAAAGGTATTGCAGTCGGAGGAAACAGAAGAACGGTTTCTATGGGGATAGATATTCGAGTTGTAAATGCAACTACTGGTGAAATTGAGTATGCTAGAACTGTTGAAGCAACAGCGAAAAATGGCGGACTATCAGTTGGTTTATTTAGAGGTGGTTTTGGTGGTACGCTAGGTGGAGAAAAGAAGACTCCTGTTGGGAAAGCTATTCGTGCAGTGTTAATAGAAGCAACAGATTACCTTGCATGTGTCATGTATGACCAAGATAGTTGTGTAAATGAATATCGAGCAAAAGAACGTAAAAGACGTTCAAAAACAAGAAAATCCATTCGTTTAGATTAATAAAGGTTAGTCATTTTTACATAAAAAGCCAGAGATTTTTCTCTGGCTTTTTTAATGCTAATATTTATCAATTTCCATAGACTTTGGAAAGTATTGTCGTAATAGTCCATTGGTATTTTCATTTTGAAATCTGTTTTTTAGAAGATTTTCAACATAGAAATAATTAATATAAGAGACAATATTCCAGTAATTGTTGTGAATATTCCCATTTTTTTTGATTTTGTCCAACCAGCCATAGAAATCACAACCAATAAAGACACTGTACCTAAAAGAAAAGCAGACATGCCAATAGTTCCAGGAAAACTCAAATCTTTAATTAGCGCTTTATTTGGATTTCCTTCGGTTGTCATAATAACGACCTTTGTCATTGCAAAAACTGAGACAAGAAAGAAATTGGCAGCAAGAATTGATATTGCTAATATATTATTAGTTAAACGAGTTTTTATATCTGAAATTAATAAATTTGCGATTACTGCTATTGAAAATCCAGCAAATAATGAACTAACAGTCATTATTTGTACAGCAAATTTATTCATATATTCGAATGTAGTTATAGTCATGTTGTTAGCCTGTTTTTATTTGCAATCAGCTTAAGCGGACTTATTTATTGTAGCTTATTGGTGGTTATTGGGCAATGTGTTAGAAGGTTATTTTACTGTGAAGGGGTTGAAGATAAAGAAGATTGTTATTTTTGGTTGGCTAAACCCAACTACCCGAGTATGAGTGTTTTTTTAATGGGTGGAGCCAATCTTACGTGGGATTAGGTGTTTTTTCTTCCTGTTTTACGTTCACTTTTGTTTTAAGTCGAGCCATTCCGATTTTGTTAGATTATACCAATTGTGAGGTATGCCTTCAAATTCGAATGTTTCAATAAATTTTAAACCGATTTTTCTGAGTATTTTGTTTGAGGCGATATGCTTGACATCTGCAGCTGCACCGATTTCTTTATAGCCTAGTTTTTCAAAGCCATGGTTAAGTGATGCAATTGCTGATTCTGTGGCAATTCCCTTTCCCCAGTATTTTTTTCTAAACCGGTAACCTAAATCATAATAATTAAACTCTTTTCTTACTTCTGTTTCATATTTCAACCCTGTCCAACCAATAAAGTCATTTGTTTCTTTATCAATAACAGCCCAGCGTCCAATTCCATTATCAATATATTGATTTCTGATAAACTCGATCACTTTACTGGCTTGTTCCATTGTTTTGATGGGTTGTTTACCTAAAAATTCATGAACATATGGGTCTGAATCGAGGTCAAAAATACCCTTTGCATCCTGTTTTTCTAAGTCTCTTATTATTAGTCGCTGTGTTTCTATATGAATTTTCATTTATTGTATCCTGTTTTTATTGGTCGAACACATCACAGTGGAGTGATGGAGTGATTTTTATTTACGGTAACACCAGTGCCAGGGTTCATAACTTATGCCGGTGCTGTTGTTTTTTGGGTAGCTCATGAAAAAGCCAAAATTCTCAGCATTTTGTTGTAGCCAATAAAAGGCTTCGGATTGGTCGAACTCTTCTTCTAGTATGGCTTCATTTTTTGCGCCAATGTCGATGGCACAGCCTGTGTGGTGTTCGCTGTAACCGGGCAGGGTGTTGACTTTAAGAATGTCATCTATGCTTAGGCCTTTGTCTAATTTATTTTGAATCAATTGTTTTTGGTAGTCATAACTTCGAAATGCTGAGATGATTTTTAGTTTTATACCGGTTTTTTTGGCAGCTTTCTTCATCTTCTTCCATGCCTTTTTTGCAGCTGGATGAAGGTAAGTATCACGATCAAACATATCTTTCTTGCATTTTTTTAATCGTTTGGCTTCTGCAAATAGTGAAAAACAATAATTGCTAGTATCGCAAAAGCCTTTATTGTATTGTTTGATGTATTGTTCTAGTTGTTTTTGTTTCATGTTATTTTATGGATATTTTGTTCCCAGTTTTTACCATCAAAGTCTTTGACCTGTATTGCATGTTTGGAAAAGTCATCAAGACAGCGCGCATTAATGCTCCAACAATCGGGATGAGAACGTGGTTGATAAAAAGATTTAATGCCGCACTCTTTACAGAAATAATGTTTGGCTATCTTTTTATTAAATTGGTAATTGCTCAGTTTGTCGAAGTCGCAAAGCAGTCTCACATCAGTTTTTGGGATGATTAAATGCAAATAAGCTGTTTTTTCACACATGCTGCAATTGCACGCTGTGATTGTGGTTTGTTCTAGGCTTTGATGGAGTTTGATTTCAAAGCGAACGGAGTGGCAATGGCAACCGCCTGTGTAAAGATACGAATTCATGCCTAAATCATACAAGTTTTGCGTTAATGTTCAATCATAAGTTATCAATCCAAGTGAAAATATGCGATAATCCCGCGACTTTACTATTGGGAATTTTTATACGTCTCTTTAAACGTATTTTTAGGGTTTCCCAATACAATTTATTTGGAGAATAACAATGAGTTTTTTTATATCTGATGCAGTAGCTCAAAGCGCAACTGGTGCAGCACCTCAAGGTGGTTTAATGAGTTTCTTACCATTGATTTTGATTTTTGGTGTGATGTATTTTTTGATGATACGCCCACAACAAAAAAAGATGAAAGAGCATCGAGCTATGGTAGATGCCTTGGCTAAAGGAGATGAAGTGACTACTAATGGTGGTATCTTAGGAAAGATAGTTTCTTTGGATGAATCGTTCGTTACGGTTGAAATTGCGCCAAACGTCACTATAAAGCTACAACGCGTTGCTATTTCGACGATTATGCCAAAGGGTACAATCAAAGCAATCAAATAAAAATAGAGCTTTAATGCTCTTAGAGGCTTTTGCAAAGCTCTGCAACTTTATTACATGTTCCACGAGTTATGCAAAGGTCTCTCTTAATAATTAGAAAATAACTAAGGATTTAATATGAACCATTATCCATTATGGAAAAATCTGTTAATTGTCTTTGTTTTGGCAATTGGGGTTTTTTATGCGTTGCCAAATATCTATGGGCGTAGTGCAGTAGTTCAAACCAGTGCACTTAAAGAACAGGCTGTAGATGAGGCTTTGTTGGCACAGATAAGTGAAAAGTTAAAAGCGGCTGATATACAGAAGTTTTCAACTGAAATTGATAAAGACACGGTTGTCACCAAGTTTGAAACTTTGGATGATCAATTTAAAGCCAAAGAAATCCTTGATGGATTAACGGGTTACAAATCCGCATTAAATCTAAAACCAGATGTGCCAGAATGGTTGAGTAATGCGGGTGGTAAAGCCATGACTTTAGGTTTGGATTTGCGTGGTGGTGTTTATTTTCTTATGGAAGTGGATATGAAAGCAGCACTGGCTAATAAGAATAATCAAATTCGCGGTGATGTGACTCAGATTTTGAAAAAAGCCAAGATTTCGAAGAAAAGTTTAAAATGGAATAAAGATAAACTAACTGTCAAGTTTAAATCTAAAGAATTTTCTGACAAGGCATTTGAAATATTGCGAAAACAAGTGAATGAAGTCAGCTTTAAGCAACGTACAGTTGATGGTGCAGAAGCTATCGTTGGTACTATTCGTCAAAAAGCCATTGATGATATAAAGACTAATGCCTTAGAGCAAAATATTTCAACTATTCGTAGTCGAGTTAATGAATATGGTGTGGCAGAACCAATAGTGCAACGTCAAGGCGCTGAACGTATTGTTGTACAATTACCTGGTGTACAAGATTCAACTGAAATCAAAGAAACGCTGGGTTCTGTGGCGACCTTAGAGTATCGTGCCGTTGATATGGATCCAAGTCATAATGCTTTCGAAATTATGCAATCAGGAAAACACCCTCCGTTAGGTTATAAACTCTATAAAGACCAAGATGGTCGACCCGTTTTATTAAGTAAAAGAACCATTGTAACTGGAGACCAATTGATTGGTGCAACTGCAGGAACTGACCAGCAGTCAGGGAAACCAAATGTTAATGTTCGATTGAATAATATTGGCGCTAAACGCATGCTGAATTTTACAAAGGATAATGTTGGAAATAATATGGCTGTTGTCTTTAAAGACCGCGTACTGGTTGGTAAGAAAAAAGTTATTGATAAAGAAACCGGTGTTGAAACTACTCGCAATATTTATAAACCGCGAGAAACAGTGATTAGTAATGCCGTTATTAATGGTGTATTTGGGGATAGGTTTCAAACCAGTGGATCAATGACATCGAAATTTGCTTCTAAACTAGCTTTACAATTACGTTCTGGTTCATTGGCAGCACCTGTGGATATTGTCCATGAAAAGACTATAGGACCTTCTTTGGGTAAGGAAAATATTGATAAAGGCTTTCTATCTGTCTTGGTAGGTTTTGTAGCGGTTCTGTTGTTTATGTTGGTTTATTACAAAACCTTTGGCTTGGTTGCTAATATTGCACTTGGATTTAATGTTGTCTTGATTATTGCGGTTTTATCCATGGTTGGAGCAACCCTAACTTTGCCTGGTATTGCTGGTATTGTATTAACCGTTGGTATGGCAGTGGATGCTAATGTCTTGATTTTTGAACGAATCAAGGAAGAGATGCGAGCAGGAACTCCACCTAAACTGGCAATTAATGCGGGTTATGATAAAGCTTTATCCACTATTGCGGATGCCAATATTACGACTTTTATTGCAGCTATTGTTTTATTTGCCTTTGGAACAGGGCCGATTAAAGGATTTGCAGTGACTCTGAGCATCGGTATTATGACTTCAATGTTTACAGCTATCATGGTTTCACGAGCGATTGTGAATAAAATCTATGGTGGTAAATCTAAACTTAAATCACTTTCAATATAAGGAGAAGAACATGAATTTATTAGGAAATGTTAAATTTAATTTCATGAGTAAAAGAAAGCTTGCCTTGATTTTTTCAACACTATTGATTGTTATTTCAATTGGCTCAATTGCAACTCGTGGATTAAACTTTGGTTTAGATTTTACTGGAGGAACTTCAGTTGTTGTTAATTTCCAAGAAATTATAGAGCTCGATGATATACGAAATGCATTAGAGAGTAATGATTTTATTGATGCCTCAGTACAAAACTTTGGATCAGCTAAATCAGTGCAAATAAAATTTCAAACAACTAATGATGATGAATCAACTCAATTAGTCACTCAATTAAAACACATTATTAAACCAATAGACCCGAAAGCTCAAGTTGGCAAGGGTGATTTTATTGGTTCTCAAGTTGGAAGTGAATTAGTTGAGCAAGGCTCTTTGGCTATATTGTATGCCATTATTGGAATCTTGTTATATGTTACTATGCGATTTGAGTGGCGTTTTTCATTGGGTTCTGTCATTGCATTGGTACATGATGTCATTATTACTGTTGGTGTATTTTCTGTTGTTCAAATGGAATTCGATTTAACAATTTTGGCAGCTTTGCTGGCAGTTATCGGTTATTCACTCAATGATACCATTGTGGTGTTTGACCGTGTTCGAGAAAATTTTAGAGGTTTGCGTAAAAAAACACCTACTGAAGTTTTTAATACTTCAATTAATCAAACAATCTCACGTACCATTATCACTTCACTAACCACTATTCTAGTATTGGTTGCTTTGTTTGTTATCGGTGGAGCAATGATTCATGGTTTCGCATTTGCCTTGATAGTTGGTGTGATTATTGGTACATACTCATCTATCTTTGTTGCCAGTACGGCAACTTTGTCTTTAGGTATTACCCGTGAAGACTTGATGCCTGTTGAGAAAGAAGGTGCTAACTTGGATCATATTCCTTAAAGTGAGAAAATATTGTAAATAGCAAGGGCAATTAGCATGTGTTAGTTGCCTTTTTTTATAGAATACAAACATGTATATTTGGTCAAAAATTCAATCGTTGTTGCAAAGTAACCATAAGCTCTATTTGTTGAGCGTTGTGCAATCAAAAGGCAGTGCACCAGGTCGTACTGGTTTTAAAATGATTGTTGCAGATAATGCTGAACTGTATGGGTCCATCGGTGGTGGTGTGATGGAATTTAATATGGTTGAAAAAGCTAAATGTTTACTTGAACAAGATCAAATTGAACATGACATTATTCAACAAGATCATAATGGAAGCTCCCCTGTAAGTTCTGGAATGATTTGTTCTGGTTCTCAAATCATTGCATTTAATTATCTTCATCCAGATGACTTGTCTTTAGTTAATTCAATCCAACAGACAACGAAAAATATAGAATTCTCAAACAATGGAATTGCATTAATACCAGCAAATATAGAAAGTGGTTTCAAACAAGTAAGTCCTGATAGTTGGTCCTACATAGAATCTATGAATAAAAAGCCTATTGCTCATATATTTGGAGCTGGACATGTGAGTGTACCCACCTCACAACTATTAACTCAAGTGGGTTTTGATGTGTTTTTGTATGATAATCGCAATGATATAAATACTTTTGAAAACAATAAATTTGTTCGTTTTAAACGAATTATTGATTTTAAAAAAGTATTGGAAGAAGTGGTGGTTGATTCTGGCGATTATATATTGTTAATGACTCATAAATTTACCGAAGATAAGCTTCTTTTATCTCAATTACTCACCATAAATCATCAATACCTTGGCGTTTTAGGTAGCGATAATAAGATTAAAGTGATGTTTGAGGCTTTACTTGGTCAAGGCATTAGCATGGATAAACTCAATAAAGTTCATGCACCGATTGGCTTAAACATTAACAGTCAAACACCTGGTGAAATAGCCGTGAGTATTGTTGCCGAAGTGATAAAATATAAAAATCTTTAACTAGTGCTTGACCGAGAAAGGATTCTTAGCGAGGGAAAGCTGAATTTCTAGACCAAATTCAGCTTTTCCGCAGTAGAATACTTCTTTCTCAGTCAAGCACTAACTATCACACTTTGAAATAATCTCTGTTAACGCTTGTTTGTTTAATTCACCTAGGTATTGTCTAGACTCCTTATTGTTGCAATCAAATTTTGTTAACACTATTTTATACAATGCTTCTGCATTATTATACATGCCACGTTTTCTGAAGACATTGGCTGCTGCTAACTTATCAGCCATTTCAAATTTTTGTTCTTGTGTTAGTTGTTCATTAGTGACTTCAATTACTTCCTGCTTGGACCACCAAACACCAATACCTATGACACCAAAGACAATAATAGCAGATAAAACATAAATCAATATTCTATTAGATTTTGTACGTGCCTGTGAAATCGGTATAAAGCCTTGAGTTGTATGAGAATTGCTCCTATCTAGGCGTTGTATCCATTTTTTAACAATAGCATTTAACTGGTCAGCATTTTGGTAACGATCATCAGGGTTTTTAGCTAATAATTTATCTAAAATTGGTTGTAAAGCAGATTTTTCATCAGGAAGAGCTGGTGGAGGTTCATGTACATGAGCATAACTCACAGCAAAAGTGTCTTCTCCTTCAAATAATTTCTTGCCCATTAACATCTCGTACATGACTACGCCTAGAGCATAAAGGTCAGAACGCTCATCAGTATCTTGTCCAAGTGCTCGTTCAGGACTCATGTAATGGGGAGTGCCGACTACAGCACCAATTCGGGTAAATTCACTTATTTGTCCTTGGGCTTTGGCAATACCAAAGTCGAGTAATACGGCTTGTCCTTCTTCATTAAACATGATGTTTTCTGGTTTAATATCACGGTGTAAGGTCTTTCTTTTGTGCGAGTGGGCTAGAGCACTACTCATTTCATCCATGATTTTTAAGACTTCTCGGTCTTCAAGCGTGTTTTTGCTGAGTTTTTCTTTTAAATCACCACCGGGTAGTATTTCCATTGCAAGGAAATAATTTTTATCGACTACACCACAGGCGTAGACAGTGACAATGTTTGGGTGGTTAAATTGGGCAACTGTATCGCCTTCACGTTTTAAATCTTCAAGGATTTTAGGGTCAGTGCTGCTAGGTGAAACAATTTTAATGGCGACTTGTCGCTTTGGTTGCTGTTGTTCACCTAGGTAAACAACAGCCATTCCACCTTGCCCTATTTTTTTAATGACAGTGAAATTTGGTATTTGTAATAATTGTTCTGACACTTTCTTGCTCATAAACCTCGATAAGATATTTTAACCTGAAAATTGATTAAATGAAAAATTAGGCATAGATAATATTGATATTTTATGGTTTTTTGTTTCTACACAATATTTATTATCAAAAAAAACAATCACATGCTAAGATTGAATCACTATAGGTTATTTTTTAAAATACATGTTTAATTACTTTGATAATGATAAAGAAACTATGCGAAAAGTGGATACTGCATGGTTGCGAATGGAATCTCCCTCAAACTTAATGATGATTACAGGTTTGATGTTTCTTGATAATCTTCCTGATTATGCTGTATTTTTAGATATGATTGAGAAGAATTTCTTAAGTTACCGACGATTTAAACAAAAGGCAGTTATCTCTACGGCAGGCACTTATTGGCAAGACGATGAATTTTTTGATATCAAAGGACACATCAGAAGAGTGGCTTTACCTGGTCAAGCTGACTATGCTGAATTACAAGATTTTGTCAGTGACTTGGCATCAACTCCTCTTGATAAAGCCAAGCCATTATGGCAATTTCATATTGTTGAAAATTACGACAAAGGCCCTGTTTTAGTTACGCGCATTCACCATTGTTATGCAGATGGGATTGCTTTGATTCAAGTATTGTTGTCTATGACCAGTTCTAGTCGTAAAAATAGTTTAAATTTATCACCTGATAGTAATAATAAGGAATACCACCGCAAATTAGGTGTACTTAAGTCGGTTATTAACCCTGCAAAGAAACAGTTTGCCAATTCAATCAAAATGGCAAATCAAATAAAGTCTATCGGCTTTGAGGCGTTGCAAAACCCTGCTTTATTGGAAAAAGGTGTCAGTGAAATTACTGATATTGGTTTAGAGTTATTTAATGCCCTTACATTGCCAGATGATCCTGAAACGGTCTTCAAATCCAAATTAAGTGTCAGAAAAAATGCTGCATGGGCTGATTCAATAGAGTTATCTGATGTTAAGGCTATTGCTTATGCGACAGGAACAACGGTAAATGATGTATTGATTTCCAATTTGGCTGGTGCCTTGCGTGAGTATATGCTTAAAATAGGTGAAAACCCTGATGAAATCATTATTAATGCAACAGTTCCTGTTAATTTACGTCCTTTAGAACATGCCAAAAACTTGGGGAATCATTTTGGACTGGTGTTTTTGAAGCTACCAATATTTGAAAGCAACCCACTGAAAAGATTGGAATTTATTCACGAAGAAATGAATGAATTGAAAAAATCCAAACAGGCCATTGTTTCATTTGGACTTTTAAGTGCTATTGGAATGGCTCCAGCCAAGGTGCAAAATTTATTGTTAGATCAATTTTCAAAGAAAGCCACAACAGTGCTAACCAATGTACCAGGTCCGCAAGTTCCACTTTATATTACGGGCGCAGAGGTTAAGAAAATTATGTTTTGGGTTCCACAAAATGGCACAATTGGCATGGGAATTAGCATCTTATCTTATAATGGTAAAGTGGAGTTTGGTTTAATAGTTGATAAAAACCTAATCTCAGATCCTCAAAATGTTATTAAAGAGTTTCCTAATCAGTTTGAGGTTTTGACTGAATGTATGATGATGCATCCTTGGGATGGGCAAGTGCATGCAGATATACTAGAATAAGAATACATTAAGTAATGAAAATTTATACAAAAAAACCGTTAAATATAACGGTTTTTTCTTTTTCAAATCTGTTATGTTTACTTAATCGGCATCTAAGCCAGTCATGCCCATGATGTTATAGCCTGCATCGACATAAGTAATTTCACCAGTTATACCTTTTGCCCAATCCGAACACATAAAAGTGGCTGCATTGGCAACATCTTCTTGTGATACAGTTGTGCGAAGTGGTGATTTTTCAGCAACATGATCGAGCATTTTCTTAAAGTTTCCAATGCCAGATGCCGCTAAGGTTTTGATTGGTCCTGCTGATATGCCATTAACACGAGTACCTTCTGCGCCCAATGAGTAAGCCATGTATCGAACATTTGCTTCAAGTGCGGCTTTAGCAACACCCATAACATTATAGTTGCTCATGGCTTTGACTGCGCCAAGGTAGCTTAAAGTGAGCATCGAACCTTTGCGTCCTTTCATCATTGAACGTCCTGCTTTAGCAAGAGCTGCAAATGAGTAGGAGCTAATGTCCATAGCTATATGATAACCTTCGCGTGTTAAGTTTTGTAAATAATCGCCTTGCAATAACTCACGTGGGGCAAAACCTACCGAATGAACTATAATATCTATACCATCCCAATGTTTTCCTAGTTCAGTAAATACATTTTGTATTTCTTCATCACTGGCAACATCGCAAGGTAGCATAATACTTGAGCCTGTAATGGCTGCAATTTTTTCTACACGTTTGAGTAGTTTTTCATTTTGATAGGTGTAAGCAATTTCTGCACCTTCACGATGAAATGCTTCGGCAATTGACCATGCAATTGAACGGTTGCTGGCAACGCCAACAATTAAGGCTTTTTTGCCTGATAATAAACCCATAGTTGTCCCCTAAAAGTTCGGATTGATAAAGATGTAATAATACGTTAGTTAAGCTGTAATTTCATTAAATAAACCTTTTGTAATGAAAGTTTATTTGCACATGCCATTACTTAGAGGTTTAGCCATTCATTATTTTCATCGCCATAAACGATAAAATAGGGGTTTAATAAATTATCTTTAGTGTTATAAAGTAATGTTTGGTTATCTAAGGTAACAACGCGACCACCTGCTTGTTCTACAATGCATTGGGCTGCAGCGGTATCCCATTCACGAGTCAGTCCTAGTCTTGGGTATAAATCGGCTTTCCCTTCTGCGACTAAACAGAACTTAAGCGAACTACCCATCGAGATTAGTTTATGTTCTCCTAGTTTCTCTAGATAATCAACGACATCCTGTGAGATATGAGAGCGTGAGCCGACTACAATTGGTTTTTTACGGGCGGGTTTTTTTGTATAAATTTGGAATCTGTTTCCATCTTCTTTTTTGAAAGCGCCATAACCTTTAGCTGCTGAATAAGTAATATCTTTTACAGGGACATAAATAACCGAAAGAATAGGGAGACCCTTTTCAATTAATGCTATGTTAACGGTGAATTCACCATTGCGTTTGATAAATTCTTTGGTGCCATCTAATGGGTCGACTAACCAGTATTTATTCCATTGTTTGCGGGTAGAATAGGGGGTTTTGGTAGACTCTTCTGATAGCACAGGCACATCAGGTGTTATCTTTTGTAAATCAGCCACAATTATTTCATGTGCTGCTAAATCGGCTTTGGTTAATGGTGAGTCATCTGATTTTATTTCGATACCAAAATCAGCTGATTGGTAGATTTCTAAAATAGCCTGACCAGCCTTTATGGCTGTTTGTTCAATTTCTGCTAATAAATTAATCACTTCAATAATGCCAAAGCTTGGTTATAAGAAACATGGTTTCCAGCTAAAACAGATGAAGTTTCTAAATCTATAGCCTCACCAGAAAGATCAGTCATAATGCCTCCTGCTTCTTTGACAATAACGCTTAATGCGGCAATATCTAAAATATTTAAATCCGACTCGATAACCAGTTCTAATTTGCCAGCAGCTAATAAATGATAGTGGTAAAAATCACCATAACCGCGAGTTTTATGAGCAAGGCTCATGATTTGACGTAGTTTTTCCCAATTTTCAGGAGATTGTGCAAAGCTTCTTAAATTTCCCGTTGAATAGCAACTTTCTTCAGGCTTGATAAATTCACTAACCTGTAAAATTTCATCGCCAATATATGCTCCAAGTCCTTTTGCTGCCCAAGCAGTTTCATTAAAAAGTGGAGCATGTGAAACACCGACAATAATTTCATCTTGGTGCATTAACGCAATTTGAGTCGAAAAAAAGCCGTATTCGCGTACAAAACTTTTGGTGCCATCAATTGGGTCAACTAACCACATAAATTCGGAATCGGTATTGGATTTACCCGTTTCCTCACCATAAAAGCCAAAATCAGGAAATTGTGCAGCCAAAACCTGTTTAATCACTTGTTCACACTCAATATCTGCTTGAGTGACTGGTGTTAAGTCTTCTTTAATGGTTGTGGCAGGTGCGCATTTGTAATAGCGTTTGATTATTTGTTCTGCTGATTTTGCGGCGCGTTTTGCTGTTGTTATACAGCTCGTTAAAAAGGCTTGGTTAATCTCTTTAGTCATGCGTTGTTCTGCCATAGATGTCTTCAAACCTTTCAATATCGTCTTCACCAAAGTAATCACCACATTGCACTTCAATTAAGGCAATGTCTTTATCTGTCGGGTTTTCCAAGCGGTGTAGAGTGTTTTTAGGGATGTAGGTTGATTCGTTGTTTTTTAAGGTAAACTCATCATCACCTACACGAACTTTTGCCTCACCATTGACCATAGTCCAATGCTCAGAGCGTCGTTGGTGTTTTTGCAGTGATAATACTTGCCCCGGTTTAACTGTTAGGCGTTTGACCTTGCAGTCAGGTTCGTCTTCTAAAATAGTGTAATTCCCCCAAGGGCGATGAACGGTTTGGTGGTAAATCGCTGCATCGTGGTTGTTTGATTTTAAAAATTGCACCACATCTTTAACCCCTTGTGAACGGTCTTTGTGAGCAACAAGAACAGCATCTTTTGTATCCACTATCATTAAGTTATCAACACCAACAGCAGCAACAATTCTATCACCACTACGGATATAACAATCTTTGGAATCAATGGCGATAGCTTTGCCTTCAATTCTGTTACCGTATTCATCAGGATTTGCCAACCCGGCCATAGAATTCCATGATCCAATGTCATTCCAATCAAACTTTGAATCAACCACTGCACGTTTTTTAGCGTGTTCCATTACTGCATAATCAATGGAAATATCGGGCATAGCAGCAAAACTTTTAGTTTCAAACTCTATTGCTGATTGCTGAATATTCTTTGTTGCAAAACATATCTGCGCCGCTTTTAAAACCTCAGGTGATGTGGCTTGCATTTCATCAATTAAGGTTTTTGCACTCAAGGCAAACATACCTGAGTTCCACGTATAATTTCCCGATTCAACGTATTGTTTTGCGATTTGCAAATTCGGTTTTTCTTTAAATTCATCAATAATAGCAGCATCAAATCCATCAATGCGTTGACCAGCTTTGATGTAACCATAGCCAGTTTCAGGCGAGGTTGGATGAATGCCAAAAGTAGCGATATAACCATTTTCTGCTAATTTTGCGCCTTCTTTTACGGCTTTTTTGAAGGCTTCTTTATCTTTAATCAAGTGATCTGATGGCATAACAAGCATGACAGCATCTTCGCCAAAACGTTGTTTAATCTCTAGTGCCGCTAGAGCAATGGCAGGAGCTGTGTTTCTACCCATTGGTTCAAGCATAAAAATCTGTTTGTGCATTTCGCCTTTTGCTACTTTGCTATACATGTCGCGGCAGATAAAATAGTAATCACGGGATGTTACTGTCATGACTGTGCCATCATCAGAAACATCCAAAGCACGCTCAAAGGTGAGTTCAGCCAAGGTGCTGCCATTGGCAAGTTTCATAAAAGGTTTTGGGTAGGCTCTACGTGAAACAGGCCATAAACGCGTGCCTGCTCCTCCAGATAAAATGACTGGAATTAATTTCAATTTGATCTCCTAAGGTTTTGCATGCAAAGTTGTAAAGAAGTTTGCCAATTTGGCATTTTTATTCCAAGTGTTTCATTTAGTTTTGTACAGTTTAACACTGAATAACTTGGACGTTTTGCTGGGGTTGGGTATTTGTCGGTGGTAATGCCATGTACAATGGGTTTACTGTCAATAAGCGACATATGCTGGGCATTAGAAAATATCTTACGGGCAAAATTACACCAGGTAGTTTTGCCCGATGAAGTCATGTGATAGAGGCCGTCTTGTGGGTTCTGTATGGCAAGTGCTGTGGCAAGTGCAATGGAACTGGCGGAAGTTGGTGAGCCGTACTGATCATCAACGACATTTAGTTCTTTGTGTTGTTTAGCAAGATTTAGCATGGTTTTCATGAAATTTTTGCCACGATAAGAATAAACCCAAGCCGCTCTAAAAATCATATGGTGACAACCCGAATCTAAGATAGCTAGTTCACCAAGGAGTTTGGTGTTTGCGTAAATTCCTTGCGGGTTACATTCATCCTCTTCTGTCCATGGTGTATCTTTGTTGCCTGAAAAGACATAGTCTGTTGAATAGTGTACTAATAAACCATCATTAATAACAGAGTACTTTGCAAATATAGCTGGAGCATCTGCATTGATTCTCTGGGCTAGGCTGTGGTTGACCTCAGCATCATCAACGGCGGTATAAGCTGCGGCATTAACGATTATATCTGGGTTTATAGCATTGATTTTTTTTTCAATGTCGGCAGAATCAGCAATATTTAAGGCAAGTGTTGGCATTCCTGCTACCTCATAACCTTTGCTTGTGGTCGGAATCACTTCACCAATAAATTGCAATGTTCTCCATAATTCATAACCAACTTGTCCACTTGCACCTGTTAATAAAATTTTCATGGTAAATAGAGTGGTAGTTTAGTATTAGGAATATCTTCTAAGCTTAGAGCTTTTTCATCTTTCTCAGATAAAGATGGGGTATCAATTGGCCAATCTATTTCGATAAAAGGGTCATTCCATATAAGTGAAATTTCATCAGCGGGTGAATAAAAATTGGTGCACATATAAGAGAATATAGCCGTATCGGATAAAACACAAAACCCATGGGCAAAACCCTCAGGGATATAAAATTGTTTGTGGTTGTCACCTGTTAAAATTTCGCCATGCCACTGCCCAAAAGTAGGGGAGCCTTGGCGAATATCAACGGCAACATCAAAAACTTCACCGGTTAAGATTTGCACAAGCTTTCCTTGTGGGTTGGGGTTTTGAAAATGTAAACCTCGCAAAACCCCTTTGGAAGATTTGGAAAGGTTAGATTGAACAAAATCAACATCAAGCCCAGCTTCTTTGTAACGCTGTTGATTCCACGTTTCCATAAAAAAACCACGTTGGTCCCCGAAAACCTTTGGTTCAAAGATTAAAGCACCAGATAATTTTGTTTGTGTTACTTTCATGAATTCTCTTCAAGTAAGCGCAATAAATACTGTCCATAACCATTTTTACTGATGGGTTGAGCCAGTCGTGACACATCATCTGCGGTAATCCAACCTGCTTTAAATGCAATTTCTTCAGGGCAAGCAATTTTAATACCCTGACGTTTTTCGATAGTGGCAATAAAGTTACTGGCATCGGTTAATGAATCGTGTGTACCCGTATCAAGCCAGGCGTAACCGCGACCCATTAATTCCACCATCAACTCATTTTGTTGCAGGTAGACTTTGTTTAAATCGGTGATTTCTAGCTCGCCACGTGGTGATGGTTTGAGGTTTTTGGCAATGTCACAGGCTTGATTATCGTAAAAATACAAACCAGTTACGGCATAATTAGAACGCGGGTTTTTAGGTTTTTCTTCTAAATCTATGACTTTGCCTGACTCATCAAATTCGGCTACGCCATAACGTTCAGGATCAGTGACTCGATAACCAAAGACGGTTGCACCATTGTTGCGTGCATTGGCTTTGTTTAATAAATCAACCATACCAGAACCGTGGTAAATATTGTCACCTAGGATTAAGCACGATGGATGATTGTCGACAAATTTTTCACCAATCAAGTAAGCCTGAGCCAAACCACCCGGATCAGGCTGGGCTGCATAGGTGATATTGATTCCCCATTGCGAGCCATCACCGAGCAATTTTTGAAACAAAGCTTGCTCGTGCGGTGTATTGATAATTAAAATGTCACGAATACCAGCCAACATAAGAGTTGTCAACGGATAATAAATCATCGGCTTATCGTAAATAGGCAGTAATTGTTTACTGATAGAGTGCGTTAATGGATACAAACGCGTACCCGAACCACCTGCTAATATGATGCCTTTCCTTTTCATTAGATTTTTTTACCTACATCTTGACCTAATCGTTGACCTGCATAAGAGCCATCTAAAACACGATTGCTCCACTTTTTGTTATCTAAATACCATTGAACTGTTTTTCGGATGCCACTTTCAAAAGATTCAGAAGGAGACCAACCCAATTGAGTTTGTAATTTGGATGAGTCAATGGCATAACGTTGGTCATGTCCTGGTCTATCGGTTACATAAGTGACTAAATCTCTTCGACATTTACCTGCAATAGGTCGTAATTCATCTAAAATATCACATAAGGCGTGAACCACTTGAATGTTTTGTTTTTCTTCATTACCACCAATATTATAAACTTCGCCAACTTTGCCTTTATTAATAACCGTTTCAATGGCACTGCAATGGTCTTGCACATAAAGCCAGTCGCGAATATTCTTGCCATCACCGTAGACAGGTAATGATTCAAAATTTAACGCTTTAGTAATAATTAATGGAATGAGCTTTTCAGGAAACTGAAAAGGACCGTAATTATTGGAGCAATTAGTGGTTAAAACTGGTAAACCATAGGTGTGGTGATAGGCTCGTACTAAGTGGTCTGATGAAGCTTTTGAAGCTGAATAAGGTGAATTGGGCGAATAGGGCGTGGTTTCGGTAAATAAACCCGTATCGCCTAATGAACCATACACTTCATCAGTTGAAACATGTAAAAACCTAAAATTATCTTTTTTATCATTCGCTAATGACTTGTAATAATTTAAAGCGTGTTTGAGTAAATTAAATGTCCCCAAAATATTAGTGGTGATAAAATCATCAGGGGCATCAATTGAACGATCGACATGGGATTCTGCGGCAAAATTAACAATCGTATCGGGTTGGTATTTTTCGATTAAATCAGCAACCAAATCATTATCACAAATATCACCTTGGATGAAAGTATAATTTTCGTTGTTTTCAAGCTGTGCAAGGGTATCAAGGTTGCCAGCATAAGTTAATTTGTCCAAATTAATAATTTTACGTTTTTTATCAAGCACTTGTTGCAAAATAAAATTACCACCGATAAAGCCAGCACCACCTGTAACTAACCACGTTTGAGTCATTGATTTACCTAAAATTCAAAAGGGTCGTGATTATAACATAAATTAAGGTTAGTTTTGTTAAAGGAACATTGTTCCGCAGCGTTAATAACGTAAAAATTATATAAAAAGTATCTGGAGTTTATTGGTTGATAGTGAGTGCCTGAAATAGTTGTATCAGTTTATCTTTATCAAGCTTCCCATCGGTTCTCACACTGCTGCATAAATCAATACCAAAAGGTTTGACATGTTCGTAGGCTTGTTTGATGTTTTGTGGGGTGATGCCACCTGCTAAAAATAGCGGAACATCAATTTGCTGGCGGATTTTTTTGCTCAAATCCCAATTATGAGTTTTACCTGTTCCACCTAGCTCTTTTACCTTCAAGTTTGGATTGCCGCTGTCCAATAAAATGGCATCGACATATCGTGAGACTTCGATAGCTTGTTGAACTGAACTTTCATCAATGACATGAATGACTTGGACTAATTTTACATGAGGTAATATCTGACGAATTTTTTGATAGCCATTATCAGTGAGTTCATCGACTAATTGGATTGTTGTGGTTTGTGCTTTTTGATAATGAGCAATAATATCATCAGCATTGGTTTGGCTGGTTAATAAAAAGGTGGAAATTGGAGGAGGGGCTTTTTGTGCAATTTCATGGATTAAATCATCTGAAATTATCCCTGGGCCACTTGGCATAGCACCAACTAACCCAAGGGCATCAGCACCACATTCGATGGCAAGTTGTGCTTCTTGAGTTGAGCTAATGCAGCAAATTTTAATGCGAGGTTTTTGCATAGCCTAAGTCACAGATTTAGGATAAGAGCCTAAAACTTTAAGCTTGGTTGTAATTCTTTCCAACATTCTTAAAGCTTTTGCCATGTTTTCATCATCTTTATGTCCATCTACGTCAATAAAAAAGACATAATCCCATTTGCCGCGTTTTGATGGTCGTGATTCGATACGTTTCATGCTAACACCGCAATCATTAAGTGGTTGCAAAATATGAAACAATGCTCCTGGTTGATCTTTGGCAGCAACCAATAAAGATGTCTTGTCATCACCACTTGGTACGAGTACCTGTTTACCGATAACCAAAAAACGGGTAGAATTATCACTGCGGTCTTCAATTTCTTGGTGCAAAACTTCTAACCCATACATTGTGGCAGCACTAATACCTGCAATGGCAGCAGCATGATCAGTAAATTGTGCGCGCTTGGCAGCTTCTGCATTCGAACTAACAGGAATACATTCGGCATGTGGAATATTTTCTTTGAGCCAACCACGGCACTGAGCAAGAGACTGACGGTGAGAAAATACGGTAGTAATTTCATTAATATCAATGGTTCTACTCATTAAATTGTGGTGAATGGGTAAATCCAATTCTCCACATATTTTCAAAGGGGAAGACAAAAACATATCAAGTGTGTTATTGACAGCTCCTTCGGTTGAATTTTCTACCGGAACCATGCCAAAATCAGCAATCCCAGCTTCGACTTCGGCAAAAACCGAGTCAATACTGGTGACAGGCATAGCGGATACCGAATGACCAAAATATTTGTAAGTTGCCATTTCAGAAAATGTTCCTGCAGGACCTAGATAGGCAATATTTAATGGTTTTTGCTGTGCTAAACAAGCTGACATGATTTCACGAAATAAACGCACTAAAGTTTCATCTTTAAGGGGACCATCATTACGAGCTTTGACAGCACGTAACACTTGAGCTTCACGTTCGGGGCGGTAAAAGGCTCCACCTGATTTACTTTTGGCTTTTGTTTGAGCAACGGATGAGGCGATGCTCGCACGTTGAGAAATTAACTCTTGAATAGTGGCATCTATGTTATCTATTTTGTCGCGCAGTTTGGACAAGTCTATTTTATTATCCATTTGTCTTCTCGAATGTTTTCATGTATTCAATTAAGGCATCAACACCAGCAATTGGCATGGCATTATATAAGCTGGCACGCATGCCACCAACAGCACGATGTCCTTTTATCGCTTTAATACCAACTTTATCGGCACCTGCAATAAAGTCTTCATTGAATTTTTCATCCTTAAGTAAAAAAGTGACATTAACTTTAGAACGGCTTTTGACTTCCACTTCATTTCGATAAAAATCACTGTTATCAATAAAGTCATAGAGTTTGCTTGATTTGGTATTGTTACGTGTGGCAATCGCCTCAAGTCCACCGGTGTTTTTAATCCAGTTCAATACCAAATTCATCACATACCAAGGAAAAGTCGGTGGTGTGTTCCACAAAGAGTCGTGTTTAGAGTAAGTGCGATAATCCAACATTAGTGGTAAATTGCTAGGTGCTTTGAGTTGTAATTCTTTTTTGATAATAACAATAGTGATGCCAGCAATACCCAGATTTTTTTGCGCACTTGCATAGATTAAATCGTATTTGGATACATCAATAGGGCGAGTCATTAGGTTCGATGTCATATCACAGAACATTGGCACACCCTTGCTATCGGGGACTTCTTGCCATTCGACTCCTTCGAGTGTTTCATTTGTGGTGTAATGAAAATAATCGAAACTATCATCCAGCTGAGACATGTCGTATTGCGGGATGTGGGTATAAATTTCATCTTGTTTGTAAGGCACTAGTGGCCTGGCATTACAGAATTTTTGTGCTTCTAAAATAGCAGATTTGCCCCAATGGCCATGAACAAAATACATGGCTTTACCTGTCAAACTTGAAAAGCTCATTGGCATCATAGAATATTGTAAACGGGCACCACCTGGTGTCATTAACACATCGTAATCATCAGGGATATTCAAGATTTCACGAACCAATTCTTCTGTTTCCTTGACCATGCTTCTAAATACGGGTCCTCGATGTGAGACTTCCATAACCGATGATCCTGTGCCACGCCAATTTGGCATGTCATCAATTATTTGTTGCTTGACAGAATCCGGTAACATGGCAGGCCCTGGTGCGAAATTGTATATTTTTTGTGTGCTATTTGTCATAATGTTATAAATATGTGAAAACTAAATTGTTCTGTTGTGTTCTAATGAATACAAGATAATCGGATAATACCATGAAATTTAAAAATAGCATTAAAGAGAATGACGTTACAGACGAAAGTTTATATAAATCACGTCGTAACTTTATTAAATCAGCTTCAATTATTACATCAAGTGGTATTTTAGGTGCAAAAACTAGTCAGGCATTTGAAATAGGTAAACACGAAAGTACCAATAAGTGCAATATTAAAAATGAAGCCATTACTGCTGAGAAATATGCGGCTAGCTATAATAATTTTTATGAATTTGCCACTTCGAAAGATGCACCAGCAGAGTTGGCACACACACTCAAGCCAGAACCTTGGCAAGTCGAAATCACTGGGCATTGTAACAATACAGGACTTTTGGATTTAGATGATATACTTAAAAAACAAACACTTGAAGAAAGAATCTACCGTTTTAGGTGTGTAGAAGCGTGGTCAATGGTAATACCGTGGTTAGGCTTTAGGCTTTCTGATTTAATCAAACAGTTGGAACCCACTTCAAAAGCGAAGTATATTTATTTTGAAACCTTAAAAGATTCTGATCAAATGCCAGGGCAACATCGAAGAACTATTCCATGGCCTTACCGTGAAGGCTTGCGTATGGATGAAGCGATGAATGAATTAAGCTTTATGGCGGTTGGCATGTATGGTGAAAAATTACCCAATCAAAATGGAGCGCCATTGCGTTTAGTAGTGCCGTGGAAATATGGGTTTAAAAGCATCAAATCTATCGTGAAGATTTCATTTTTATCAAAACAACCAGTCAATTCATGGAATCAAATAGCCGATGACGAATATGGATTCTATGCCAATGTTAATCCTGATGTTGACCATCCGCGTTGGTCACAAGCCAGCGAACGTAGAATCGGCTCAGGATTTTCATTATTCAATCCACGTATTGATACACTCAAGTTCAATGGTTATGGAAATCATGTTGCGGATATGTATAAGGGGATGAATTTGAGAAGGTATTTTTAAAATTATATGCCTCTTTTTAGGTAGTCTATCCAAGATTCTTTCGTATTCAAATTTATATGGATTGTGTCATCATTAACTTTTTTCCAGAAAATTTGTGATTTATTGATTTTTCTCATTTCTTCGTCTAATTGAGAGTTTTTAGGTTTTAATACCAAGTTTTCACAAAGCTTTCGTGAAAGTTTAATAGGATGGCCAGATTTACCTCGATAAATTGGCTTGACAACGCTGTGTTTGCTTTCTTTCAACAATATTTCAATTGTTTTTTTTGTAGCTAATGCACTGTCAATGTGTAATATTAAAGCAAAATCCCATTGACTAGCTAATGCCTTATTCAAAATGGTTTGTAATGTTGAAAATGATCCATTTGCAGGATTTTGGTTGATTGAATAATTGGTTTTAAAGGTGCTGTTATTTAAACAAAAGGATTTGTCTAGGTATTGATCATTGTTGTAGCCAAGGCCTATAAATGATTCAGACAAACCCAGATTTAAATAGTGCTTTAATACAATATCAATCCAATAAATATTATGGACTTTTCGTAACCCTTTAATTTCTTCAGCTCTACTGGACTTTCCCCCAGCCAATAGAATTAATACAGTTCGAGGGTGATTTCTTAACAATATCTTATATTCTCACAAAATAATTTCATACAAAATGCTATACTATCATAAATTAATAATTAAATAGAATGATGAAATCACTAAATGTAAATAACAACAATTATGATGTAGATGTACCTGATGATATGCCCTTGTTATGGGTCCTACGCGATATTGTTAATCTTAAAGGGACAAAATATGGGTGTGGAATAGGGCAATGTGGAGCATGTACTGTGCATATTGACGGTGTGCCCACTAGGTCATGTTTGTTGCCTGTAAGTGCGGCTCAAAGTAAATCAATAATGACAATTGAAGGATTGGGAGAAGGTGAATTACATAATGTGCAAAAAGCTTGGATAGAATTGAATGTCTCCCAATGTGGTTACTGTCAATCAGGACAAATTATGTCGGCAGTTGCTTTAATCAATCAAAATAAGAACCCAAATGATGAGGATATCAATCAAGCTATGTCAGGAAATATTTGCCGTTGCGGAACTTATAAACGCATCCGTGCGGCAATAAAATTGGCAGCTAATATGGAGTTGTCATGAAAAAGACAGTTACTCGCCGTGATTTTATCAAAACTATAGGGATTGCATCTGGTGGTTTGCTTATTGGTCTCAATTTGTCTTCTTGTTCAGTAAAAAAACATTATGCTTATGAGAGCAATGCAATTATTCCGAATATATGGATTAGTTTGCAAACAAATGGTGATACTTATTTAGTTGTTCATCGTTCAGAAATGGGTCAAGGAATTAGAACTTCCTTGGCTGCGGTTTTAGCCGATGAAATGGAAGCTGATTTATCTAGGGTCAAAATTGAACAAGCCATTGGTGATAAAAAATACGGCAGCCAAAATACCGATGGTTCACGCAGTGTTCGTGATTTCATCAAGACATTAAGACTTGCAGGTGCTACGGTCAGAGAATTATTAATAAATGCAGCATCCAAGCAATTGCGGGTCTCAAAAAAGTACTTGTATGCGGATTCTCATTTTGTTTATGATAATAAATCTGGCAAACAAATAGCCTATGGTGATTTAGTGGAAACAGCAAAAACACTCAATTTACCAAAAAACCCTCAAATAAAAGCAACAAAAGACTTTAAATACATTGGCACAGAAATTGATAACTTAGATAGTGAGCTATATGTGACGGGCAAAGCTGTTTATGGTAATGATTGTCAGTTAGATGGCATGGTTTATGCTTCAATTCAAAGAACGCCAATAATCGGAGGTAAGATAAAGTCAGTTAATAAAGACAAAACCTTGGCACTCAAAGGCGTCATTGATGTGATCGAATTAGAAGGAACCGAAGGTGCTCCCTATTTTTATTCTCTGGCAGGTGTTGCGGTGATAGCTGAAAATAGCTGGGTTGCAGAACAAGGTAAGCGATTATTAGAAATCCAATGGCAACATGAAAAAGACAATGATAATGTTAATTATGACAGTGACAGCTACCGATTAAAATTAGAAGAATCCGTTATGTCTGAAGGGGCAGAGTACCGTAATGATGGTGATGTATACTCGGTCTTTGATAATAAGGAATCTAATGATAATGTAATAGAAGCACTTTACTATACACCTCATCTTGCTCATGCTCCGATGGAAACTCCGACTGCGTTGGCTGTAGTGAAAAAGGATAGGTGTGAAGTATGGACTTCTGTTCAAACCCCGCAAACAGCTCAATCATTGGTTGCTGATGAATTAAAGCTAGATCCATCAAAGGTGATTATTAATGTTACTTTTTTAGGTGGTGGGTTTGGCAGAAAATCAAAACCAGATTTTGTTGTAGAAGCAGTTAAATTGGCAAGAATACTGGATAAGCCAGTTAAGGTGCTATGGAGTAGAGAAGATGAAATCAGACACGGTTATTATCATTCTGTAACTGCTCAATACCATAAAGCCAGTATTGATAATGACAATAATGTCAAAGCTTGGTTGCATCGATCTGATTTTCCACCAATTGCAGCAACATTTGATTCATCTGCTCGTGGACCAGCAGCTGGGCTTAAACAAGCTGCAACAAACATGCCCTATGCTATCGAAAATGTGAGGGTGGAAGCAGGCGATGCAAAAGCCCATGTCAGAATTGGGTGGTTACGTTCTGTCTATAATGTTTTTCATGGCTTTAGCATAAATAGTTTTGTCGATGAGTTAGCTCATGTAAGAAATATAGACCCTTTGCAGCATCAATTAGATTTGATTGGTTCTGATCGATTATTGTTCGAAGATTCTGAGCCAGCATTTGAGTTTAATACTGCACGATTAAAAAAAGTTTTATCAAAAGCTGCTCAAAATGCCAACTGGGGTAAAACATTACCCGAAGGTCATGGCATGGGTTTAGCTGTTCATTACAGTTTTTATAGTTATGTTGCACAAGTAATAGAAGTATCTGTTATCAATAATAAACTCAAAGTACATGAAATAAACTCTGTGATAGACTGTGGGTTGGTTGTTAACAAAGATGCGGTGACTAATCAAATGGAGGGAGCTGCTATATTTGGATTGTCATTAAGTTTATTTGGAGAAATTACTGCCAAAGAAGGCAAAATACAACAGTCTAATTTTCACGACTACCCAATGTTAAGAATGAAAGATGCACCCAAAGTTAATGTAGAAATACTAGTTACTGACAACCCGTCTACAGGGGTTGGTGAACCAGGAGTGCCACCAATAGCACCCGCATTAGCAAATGCATTATTTGCTGCGACTGGTAAAAGATACCGAGAATTGCCGATTAAAATAGAACTAGCCTGATGAATTTACAGAGTCAGAAAATGCGTATACCAATATGTTTGTTATCTATTTTTCTAATAGCTGTCTTTACCTTTAAGGCTTTTTCTCGCCAACACAGTGCTAAAACTATAATGAATGAGCAAAAGCCAAAGTTGGAAAAAGAATTAAGTGTTAAAGGTCTGGCTCTTGGATCCGAAGTTTTTATTCGTTTATTTAAGCAAGAAGAGGTTCTTGAATTGTGGGTGGAAAATGACTCACAATTTCAACTGTTTAAGACTTATAAGATTTGTACTTATGGTTCACAAGGTTTAGGTCCAAAGCTCAAAGAGGGCGATGGTAAAGCACCTGAAGGTTTTTATTACGTTAAAAAACAGCAACTTAATCCAAATAGTTCATATCATTTGTCTTTTAACCTGGGGTTTCCCAATAAATACGACCGAGCTCACGGACGAACTGGTTCAGCATTAATGGTACACGGCAATTGTGTTTCTGTAGGATGTTATGCCATGACTGATAATAAAATTGAAGAGATCTATACCATTGTTCACCAAGCTTTAGATAATGGACAAGAGTTTTTTCGTGTGCATATCTTCCCATTCAAAATGACTCACACAAATATGTTAGAGCACCAAGACTCGCAATGGTCTGGTTTTTGGCAGAACCTAAAGTTGGGTTATGATCATTTTGAAAATAGCCATGTACCACCTAATGTAGAAGTCAATAATAAAGTCTATATGTTTGACTAGCGACACCCATACCTATTTTGATCTTATAGTATTTTACTATAGGATTTATATCTTCCCTCAAGGTTGATTTAAGCATTTTCTGCTTATTTTTTTAAAACAAATATATTTACTTGCATAAGCGATAGTATTACTATTATAATTGCATGCACAAACTATTAATGGCTAATTTAATGCATAATTTAAACATACAAATTGAAATTGATTCAGAGTTGTATTCTAAAAATCCTGATTCCTCGGCATTAGGTAGAAAAATAATTAATAACAGTATCGAATTAATCTATGAGATAGGGTTTGATGCATTTACTTTTAAAAAACTGGGGACATTAATTAGTTCTCCTGAGAGTTCTATTTATCGATATTTTGATAATAAGCATTCTCTGTTGTTATATTTAACCAGTTGGTACTGGACTTGGACTGAATACCAGTTAGCATTTGTGACTACGAATATAGTGTCACCACAGGAAAGGTTGAAAAGATCAATAAAGATGCTAACAAAGTCAGTAGTTGAAGATACTGCAGTCTCATTTGTAAATGAAGTATTGTTATCAGAGATTATATTTTCTGAATCAATTAAAGCATACCACACTAAAAGTGTAGACGAAGAAAATAAGAAAGGCTGTTTTAGAGCCTATAAACGTGTCGTTCAACGTGTGAGTGATAATGTTTTAGAAATTAACCCTGAGTTTTTATACCCGCATATGTTGGTATCAACTGTGATAGAAGGATCTCATCATCAAAAATATTTTTCAGAGCATTTACCTGCTCTGACGGATGTGAAGAAAAATGATAATTCAATCACCAACTTTTATACCGAAATGGTATTTAATTTTTTAGAGAAATAATATGAAAAAATATTTTGATTTCAGCCACTTAAAAGGCGATTTATTTGGCGGTATTACTGCTGGAATTGTGGCATTGCCTTTGGCATTAGCCTTTGGCGTTAGTTCAGGGCTTGGTCCAAGTGCTGGTTTGTACGGAGCTATTTTCGTTGGTTTTTTTGCTGCTCTTTTTGGCGGTACAAATACCCAAATATCGGGCCCTACGGCACCTATGACTGCGATAAGCATGGTTGTTATAGCAGGAATTTTGGCAGGTTTTGAAGGAGATGTTACAAAAGCATTGCCCGTAATTTTGACCGTATTCTTACTAGCTGGTGTGATGCAAATAGGATTGGGTTTTTTAGGTCTAGGTAAATACATCAAGTATATTCCTTATCCTGTAGTCTCAGGTTTTATGACGGCAATTGGTGTGATTATTTTAGTTACCCAAATTTTACCATCTGTTGGGTATTATCCAAAAGAAGACATGGCATTTGTTGAAAAGTTTAAACCCTTTGCAGAGGAATCTTTACTTGATGGTATTTTAAAAGATGAAGCAGGTGAGGGCATAATGGTACTTGAAACATTTCAGGAAACCATTAAGAGAGCAGGGGAAATCACACAACAACAGATTTTGCAAGAATCCCAATCATTAGCAAACACGGCATCATCGGGAGTTATTGGTTCGTTAAAAGTAATGCCAAATGCATTGGCGAATATTAACTGGATAGAATTATCTCTTGCATTAGCTACTATATTGATTGTATTTGGCTTCAAGCGAATAACCAATAAAATCCCCAGTGAGTTAGTGGCACTATTGGTTGTGTCAGGTGTGGCTTATGGTTTTAGTATAGATTACCGTTCCATTGAACAAATCCCCAGTGGTTTGCCAGTACCTCATATGGATATTTTTACAGAATTTAGTTTGAGCAGTATAACACCTTATGTATTTACTGCATTGACCTTGGCATTATTAGGAGCTATTGACTCATTATTAACGGCAGTTGTCGCTGATAACATGACCAAGACAAAGCACAGACCCAATAAAGAACTTATCGGTCAAGGTATTGGTAATTCAATTGGTGCTGTATTTGGAGGTATTCCAGGAGCTGGTGCAACGATACGTACTGTTGTAAATATTAATGCAGGTGGTAAGACAAGAATATCGGGCATGATTGCTGGAATATTGTTGTTAGTCATACTATTAGCCTTAGGGCCGATTGCTTCTCAAATTCCAGCCGCTGTATTGGCAGGTTTATTGGTGACAGTTGGAATCGGAGTAATGGATTATAAAGGGCTTAAAGCCATTCCTTATATGCCAAGACCAGAAGTCATAATCATGATAGTTGTATTGGTATTATCATCGGTTTGGAATTTAGTCTACGCAGTGGGTATCGGTTTAGTTTTTGCTTCACTAATGTTCATGAAAAAAATTGGTGATTTAACTGCTACACAATCTGATGTGAAGAATATTCGTGAAGAAAAATCATGGGATGACGAAGCAGATTTCCCAGATGAGTTAGCACAATCAGTATTTATTAAACATATCAAGGGACCATTGTTTTTTGGATCAACCAGTGACTTTCAGGCACTAGCAAAACAAATTCCAGAAACAGCATCAACCGTGATTATTCGTATGGACAAAATGCCCTACATGGATCAATCAGGATTGTATGCAATGGAAGATGTAATCATAGACTTGGTCAAGAAAGAAAAATCTGTGCTATTGGTGCATATAGAAGAGCAACCTAAATATATGATGGAAAGAATTGATATCATTCCTGACTTAATACCAACTGAGCAAATATTTAATGATTTTAAAGAGTGCTTAGCGTGGATTAGAAGTAATAAATAAATTAAATTAACAGAGAAATAAAAATGAAAACACAAACTAAAGAAATTCAAGAAAACTTAACGCCCAAATGTGCTCATGATATTTTGGTAGAAGGAAATAAACGCTTTGTGCAAAATTTAAAAGCACAAAGAAATTTACAAGAGCAAGTATTTGAAACTAGTCAAGGACAGTTCCCATTTGCAGTGATTCTGAGTTGTATCGATTCACGAGCACCTGCTGAACTGGTTTTTGATCAAGGCATAGGTGATGTATTTAGCGTTAGAATTGCAGGAAACATTGTTAATGTAGATATCCTTGGTTCAATGGAATATGCTTGTAAGGTTGCTGGTTCAAAAATTGTAGTCGTGATGGGACACACCAAATGTGGTGCTGTAACAGCTGCATGTAATCATGTTGAGCTTGGTAATATCACAGCACTATTAAGTAAAATTCAACCAGTTGTAAGTGTTGTGAATACAGAACCATCAGAAATGCACGAAGATGTCATTGAAGAAGTTGCTCATTTAAATGTTGAATTGTCAATTAACCGAATTAGGCAAGAAAGCCCTATCCTTGCCGAAATGGAAGAAAAAGGAGAAATCGAAATAGTTGGAGCCATGTACGATGTTTCTACAGGGCTTGTAGAATTCATTTAATTTTAAGGTCATAAGTCTATAAACCTAGCACTCATGCCTCATACCTATTCTCTCACTCTTTTTATTGAGTCGGTATGAGGTTTGTTTTAGTGTTCAGTAAATAAAACTCTCATTCAGTTCATGTAAGCCTAACTAACTTTAGCGGCTTGATTTTGAATATTCAACATTGTCACATTAACTTTATTTTAATATTATGAATATATTTAAAAATTTGAAAGACGATATTCCTGCAAGTATCGTAGTTTTTTTAGTTGCAGTCCCACTATGTTTGGGCATCGCATTGGCATCAGGTGCTCCTCTTTTTGCAGGACTGATTAGTGGTGTTATCGGTGGTGTGGTCGTTGGAATGCTAAGTGGTTCCGCACTGGGTGTTAGTGGCCCAGCTGCTGGTTTAGCTGTTATTGTTTTAAATGCTATCACAGACTTAGGTAGCTTCGAAGTCTTCCTAGTTGCTGTCATGTTAGCTGGTGTTATTCAAATTATTATGGGGTTTGCCAAAGCGGGTATAATTGCCTATTTCTTTCCATCTTCGGTCATTCACGGAATGCTGGCAGGAATTGGCCTTATAATAATCCTAAAACAAATTCCTCATGCTTTTGGATATGATAGTAACCCTGAAGGTGAGATGTCATTCCATCAAATGGATGGGACCAATACATTTGAAAGTTTATTATTGATGTTTGATAACATTAGTGTAGGGGTGGTTATTATTTCCTTTATTTCATTGTTTATTCTGTTACTCTGGGAAACAAAATTTATAAAAAGTTATAAATTAACTAAGGTTCTTCAAGGACCATTAGTCGTAGTAATAATAGGTATAGTTCTGAACAATATATTTAAATCATTTCCTGGTTTGAGCATGCAAAAAAATCAACTAGTCACTATACCTATACCTGAAAGCCTGTCTGGGTTTTTAGAAAATTTTGCACGACCTGATTTTTCGGCTTTTCTTAGTTCTGATGTCTATATAACAGCAATAATAATTGCTGTAGTGGCAAGTTTGGAAACATTGCTTTGTGTAGAAGCTTCTGATAAACAGGATACTTTAAAACGTGTTACACCGACAAATAGGGAATTAAAAGCTCAAGGAGTAGGAAATATTATTGCAGGTTTTGTTGGAGGCTTGCCGATTACTCAGGTAATAGTCAGAAGTTCTGCGAATCAGCAATCAGGCGGTAAAACCAAGCTTTCAACTATCTTACATGGTCTTTTTTTAATGATTAGTATTGTTGCCATACCAAGTATCTTAAATATGATTCCGCTAGGAGTGCTTGCAGCAATTTTATTGATGGTTGGTTATAAGTTATCAAATATTGGCCTATATCAAAGATTGTTCCGTGAGGGAAGTGGACAGTTTGTTCCTTTTGTCATTACTGTTTTAGGTATTGTTTTTACTAATCTATTAAGTGGAATTGCAATGGGAATGTTTGTAGCTACTTTTATTATTTTGAGAAATAACTTTAGAATCCCTTTTAACCTTCAAAGAGAGCAACTGGAAGGAAAGGATAATATCAGAATTGTTCTATCAGAGGATGTTACCTTTTTGAATAAGGCGACTATTCTGAAAACACTGGAGCAATTGCCAAGTGACTCCCATGTCGAAATTGATGCAAGTCTTACAAGGTTTATTCATTTTGATGTATTTGAAATAATAGAAAATTTTATAAGCAGTGCAAAGCATAGAAACATTGCTGTAAAGACAATAAATCTCTATGAAAATAAACAAAAATTACCGATTCAACACCTCAAGTTGGCACAACAGAAAAAGGAAAGTACATAATGAAATCAAAAACAATCTATTTAATGGGTGCCTTACTATGTAGCCCTTCTATACTATCAGCAAATGATGATGTAGGTAACTGGTTAATGTACTTTGGCAGTAATAAAATTAACGATAAGTATAGTATACATACAGAATTTCAATTTAGGAATCATACACTGGTTCCTAATAATACTGAACAAATGTTATTTCGTACTGGACTTAATTATCATTTTGCCAAAGACAAGTTCGTAACCGCTGGTTATGCTTATATTCCTTCCTATGAATTTGGCTCTGAACAGGATGCCCCAGAAGTTGAAGAACATAGAATTTGGCAGCAGTTTATTGCAAATGAAAAATATGGCAAAGTGAAGTTAGAGCATAGATTTAGGTTGGAGCAACGCTGGGTCGATGGAGACTATAGAGACAGAGTAAGGTATCGTCTGATGATGTTTGCCCCTCTTAACCAAAAAACAGTAATGACAGAAGGCAGTTTGTTTTTAGGTCTCTATAATGAAATATTTCTCAATACTAAAAATACCATATTCGATAGAAATAGATTGTACGGAGCTATAGGTTATCAATACAAGAAAAACATTGGTTTCCAAATGGGTATGATGAATCAACGAGTCAATGACTTTGATAAATGGTATTTGCAATTTGGACTGGTATGGAATACGGACTTTTTATCTACCAGGTAAAGTAAGAGGTATGGTAAATTTGTCACACGTTATTTAGGTGTAGCAGAATTCGATGTTTGTTAGCCTTGATTTTTTTTGAAATTATTAAAAATTAAAACTTGACCGTTGCCAAGTTTTTTGTTGAGGGAGTGGTCACTATATGCGATTGCTGTCACATTTTTTAACAATTAAGCTTGTATAATTAAGAGTATTAATACTTAATTATAAGCTTAGTATAAAAATAAATAAAAGAATTAGAGGGCATTATCGATGAAAAAAATCATCTTGTTATTAATATTATGTAATGCATTATTACTTGAACAGGTAAATGCAGCTCTTAATGTCATCAATTATGATGTTGTTTATGTTCGACAGGTTCGTTTTGGTGATGATGTTAATACGACTTGGCCTGAAGTTTTCCACCCTGCTAAAATGGATGCAGGAGCAGACCTGATGCTATTACACCCTGATGGAACTGAAGAAATTTTGGTTGATTGCGATGTGTGCAGTGTAACCGATCCGTTTGTATCTTTTGATGCTCAATGGGTTTATTACAGCCTTTTTCATGACATGACACAAATTAACACTCAACGGAAATTGCCTAAGCTCGGTGCTGATATTTTCAGAATAAACCTAACAACACGCGAAATTCAACAATTAACATTTGGCAAATTTACCCCAAACACAGGTAACGGTAACTGGGATGAAAGTAATCCTTTAGATCCAAGTTCAGAATATAACCGTTTAGGGTATGGCATTTTAAATTTAGGGCCAATGCCTTTGCCTGATAACAAGCTGGTTTTTTCTAGCAACCGCAATGGCTATGTGCCTACCAGAGGTTTTACCAATCCAAATTTACAGCTTTTTGTTATGGACATTGACGGCTCAAATATTCATGACATAGCACCTATGACTATTGGTTCTGCCTTACACCCAACTATCCTGCAAGATGGACGTATTATGTTTTCGTCTTATGAGGCACAAGGAATAAGAGACCAACGCCTGTGGGGTGTTTGGACAATTGACCCAGATGGTCGCAACTGGAATCCCTTGGTTAGTGCCATGACTTCACCCAATGCCTACCACTTTTTTACCCAAATTTCATCTGGTGAAATTGTTGTTGAACAGTATTATAATCTTAACAATAATGGTTTTGGTGCATTATACGCCCTGCCTCCGTCACCTCCTGATGCAGAGATGCCTCCTTTTGGTAGTCCTTTTCCTGCATTGAATCCACAGATTGATCAAACAGGCAACTTTGGGCCCACAACTTTTCGTGACTCTTTTACTCCACAAGGTTATTATGCCATTACGCCCATGACTCACCCAAATGATAATGCTGCACCATTGTATGATATTGGAGGAGATCCAAATGGTCCACGAGTTGGGAAGTTTACTCATCCATCTGGGACAACGAATAATGACTTATTGGTCGCGTGGACATCAGGTCCTGCTAACGACTTAAACCGCCCAACAACAACCCCTTATTATGACAGCGGTATTTATCTAATTGACAATAGCACGCCGGTTTGGAGTCCAAATGAGCTGATATTGTTAAAAAATGACCCAAACTATAATGAAGCTTGGCCACGAGCAGTGGTCACATGGAAGGATATACATGGCACAAAAGAGCCTGCCAAAAAAGATTGGTTGCCAAATGATGGTATGTCCCATACCGAGTTGCCCGCAGGCACAGCCTATGGCTTAATTGGATCTAGTAGTTTTTATAAAAGAGATACTTTTCCTGGTATTGGTGTGAGCAGTTTTGATGGTCTTGATGCTTTTAATACCTCTCAAAATAACACCAGTAGCAACTGGTTTTGGCAAGGTGCCGAAGCTGGTAAATATGCAGACAGTGATATCTGGGCAGTACGCTTGGTGGCAATGGAGCCGATTATGGATAGGCGTTATGGTCCTAATAATGCCCCTTCCAATCGAGCTGGAGATTTCATTAGCCATGCTAATGAAAAATTGCGTATTATTGGGGAAATTCCATTGCGTAAGTTTGATAGCAGTGACAATCCAATATTGGACGCTGAAGGTAATCCAGACACCAGTTTTTTAGCTAAAATCCCAGCCGATACTCCTTTCACATTTCAAACCATTGATCGCAATGGCATGATATTGAATGCTTCTCAAACATGGCACCAAGTGCGTCCTGGAGAAGTACGCACAGATTGTGGTGGCTGCCATGCTCACAGTCAAATGGGTTTGACATTTGCAGGAACTGCTGCCAGTGCTGTAGATTATCAAGTGTTAAACCTAGCAAATTCTACGCCATTAATTACGCGTGATGAAGCAGGCAATAACTCTGTAGAAGATATACAGCAGGGTATTGTCGATGTTGAGTTTTATCAAGATATTCGTCCTTTATTACAGCAAAAGTGTATTAGTTGTCACAATGGTACGCAACAGGCGGGAAACCTGATTTTGGATGATATTACTATATCCAGCAATAAACCAAATGATTACGTAAGGTTGGCAGATGATAGTGCTGCAAATTATGGTTATCCGCCGATTATTCACAACCTGATTTGGAGGCAAAGCAATGCCAGTCGTTATATCCGTAAATTCCAAAGCCGTAGGAGTTTATTGATTTGGAAAATATTTGGGCAACGTCTAGATGGTTGGACTAATGCTGACCACCCCACTGAAACCGTACCAGGAGATGTCACTACTTTACCAGTAGGAGCTAATTATAATAATGCAGATTTAGATTTTGTTGCCAGTACCGATCATCCAGCAGGTGGTATGGACACATTAACCATGAAACAAAAAATGACTTTTGCTCGTTGGGTTGATTTAGGGGCACCCTTAGATATTTCTCAAACACGAGGAACCAATCTTGGCTGGTTTGTAGATGATGTTAAGCCGACAATTACAATTAGTCAGCCAAGACAAAACCTTAATTTTCAGACTATTGATAAAATTGTTGTTGGCCTTGCGGATGCTAATTCTGGAATCAATATTTCAACTTTGTCTATAAAGGCTGACTTTATTGTTAATGGACAAGCTGCCAATACCGAACTCAGTAGCCTAACCACATTAGTAGCAGCGGGAGTTTATCAAATACAGTTAAATAATCCTCTTCCTCCTGAATCGATAGAACGACATATCATGGCTGAAATATATGATAATCAAGGCAATGTGAAACGTGTTAATTTACGCTTTTTTACTTCAGATATAATCTTTAGTAATGGATTTGAATAAAGTCAAAAGAATTAAGGAGAAAATATATTTAATTTAAAAACAAAAAGGAAGTCAATTGAAATTCTTCTCTTAGCAATAGAAATTGTAGTGGGAATGATGGCGAGAGGAGGGTGGAATTAGCTGTTACTTTTGTTTTAGTCTGTTTATTTTTTCAATGAGTTTGTTTTTTAAAGATTCAGTCTTAGACTTTATGAAACTAGTCGAGTTATCCTTTATTTCTTGACCTTTTTCTGCCAAATAACGTTTAGATTTTTCTTTAAGTGTATTAGCTATTCGCTCTTCTTCTTGTTTTTGTTCTTCTTTAAGTTTTGCCTGTAACTTAGCTTCCCTTTTTACTTTTATTTCTTGGTTTAATCTTAATTGTTCACGAATTTTAGTAATTTCATCTTTGCTAATCGTTTCTTTATACAAATTTTCATTTTGCCCTAACAAATATTTAGCGATTTGATCCATCAAGGATTCATTGATCTCAGATTCTTTTAATAGAAATGTGCGTTTTGTAGTTGTGCAGACATTTTTATAAGTGATTTTAAATTGTTTATTATCTTCAAGAATTAACTGAAAATGAGAGGGAAATCTATCATTTAATTTAACAGTGTATTCCGTAGTAGACTTATTGTTTATTTGAGAGAGCAGTCCGTCTTTTGACAGTCGTGCTTGTAAAACTTCGGCAGAGCGTTGGTCTTTTCTTTTAATTGCAATAGGTTTTTGTAGTTTAGTATAATAGACAAGCTCAAGTTTTAACTCTTTTTCATTTTGAGAGCGACTGATTTCGTATGGACCAGAAATTAAGCAAGTTTTTGAAAGATTGAGAAAAACAAAGTTGAAATTCATCTCAAAGTTATCATTGTCTTTTTGTAAGATAGAGACAAAATGCTTAAAGTATTTGAAACAGCTTTCCCATAATTCTTTAGGCGTTTTATTTTCAATTTTATTACCTTGTTTTTTGTTGTTTTCTAATTCTTCTAAAAAATTCATCGTTTTCTGTATTTGTTGGCTTTTCCTGCAAATAAACCGCGAGCAATCCAATCAGGCATAGCACTACTTAGAGCTGCAATAACTCGGTTTATTTTACCGTTAACTTTAAAAGGTTTGTTTTTTTCTACCGCATCAATTCCTTGAGAAACAACATCTTTGCTAGACATCCACATAAACTTTGGCAACTTCGATACCATTTTACGAGTCCCATTGGCATCATGAAATTCGGTGTAAGTAAAGCCCGGGCATAAAGCGGTGACATGTATGCCTTTACCTTTGCCCTCAAGATGTAAGCTATGCGAAAAACGTATAACAAATGATTTTGTAGCACCATATAGTGTGTGCCCTGCTGTTGGTGGGGCAAATCCAGCCAGTGAAGCAACGTTTATGATGCGACCATATTTGTTTGTTAGCATTTGTGGATAGAACAGGTGACATAATTCCACTAAAGAATTGAGCATAACTTGTAAAGAATCATTGTGGGTTTTCCAATTATTTTTCTCAAAATCGCCAGGGACTCCATAACCTGCATTATTGACTAACATCGCAACATCTAACTCCTTGTCTTGGCAATAGTTAAATAATTTCACAGGGATAGATTGATCACTTAAATCAGCTGTATAAATACGAATATCAATCCCAAAGTCTCGACCTAATTGTTGAGATAATTCCTTGAGTTTCTCTTCTCTACGGGCAATAAGCACTAAATTCCAACCTTTCTTCGCCAGTTGTTGAGCAAATTCTTCACCAATACCTGCAGAAGCCCCAGTTATGAGAGCATATCTTTTCATATTTATTTCAAAATTTTATATCGTAATTTACTATTATTGCATAAAATCATACCCCATGGGAAATGATGATAAAAATAACAGCAAAGATACTTTATTTGAACAGCAGTTTGAATCGGTTAAATCTTTTGCTTTTGACCAGCAAGTTACCGATGTTTTTGCAGACATGATACAGCGTTCTGTGCCAGGCTATGACTCAATATTGAAATCAATTGCTATGTACTGCATGCAATATGCACAAGATGACAGTAATATTTATGATTTGGGTTGCTCACTTGGAGCGGTTGCAATCACAGCTGCACAAGCTACAAAATCCATCGATTGTCATATAATTGCTGTTGATACATCTGAGCCGATGGTCAAAAATTGTCAACAAATTGTTGCTATGAAAAAGTTAACAGATAGAATTGCTGTTCGCTTAGATGATATTAATAAAATTGCAATTGATAATGCCAGTGTTGTGGTAAGCAATTTTACTTTACAGTTTATACCGAAAGACAATAGATTGGCTGTTATTGAAAAGATTTATAATGGATTAAATCCTGGAGGTATATTTATTTTATCGGAAAAATTTACAGCAGATGGTAACAAAGATGAATTTTTGATAAACCATTACCACGCCTATAAAAAATTAAATGGTTATTCAAATAAAGAAATTCAAGCAAAGAGACAGGCGCTTAAAGATGTACTGGTCCCCGACTCATTGACTGAAATAGAATTACGTTTAAAATCAGTTGGTTTCAATACAACCATCAAATGGTTTCAATGTTTTAACTTTGCCTCATTTATCGCTATCAAAGACTAATGTTAACTTTATATAAACCATTTTGGAAGAAATTAGAAGCGCTAGGGTTTCCTGAAAATGATGTGTCCTCCTTGCAGAATTTAACATCTGCCAAGTTGAAAAATCCAGTACAAGGGGATTATCCACGATGGTTTGAGGCTTTATCAAGCTTACCACCAATTACAGCCAACAATGTAGGTTTTTCCAGTAATGCGATTACTTGTCAGGGCGATGAATTTGATGGAACATTGATTAAGCAATGTTATCAAGGGTTAATGCCTTGGCGAAAAGGACCTTTTGATGTATTTGATTGCTTTATTGATTCTGAATGGCAGTCGTGGATGAAGTGGAACCGTATTCAAGATAAATTACCAGAGCTTGAAAACAAACTTATCCTTGATGTTGGCTGTGGTAACGGTTACTACTTGTTTCGGATGAAAGCTAGTAGACCTTTACTGTTGATGGGTGTTGACCCAGGTTTATTGCAAGTCATGCAGTTTTGGAGTATTGAAAAATATGCTCAATCTCAAGCGGCTATTTTGCCTTTGGCGATGGAAAATTTGCCCAAAAACTTAGCTTATTTTGATGTCGTATTTTCAATGGGCGTTTTGTACCATAGAAAATCCCCAGTTCATCATATTATGGAGCTAGCAACCACTATAAAGCAAGGCGGGCATCTGGTTTTAGAAACACTGATTGTTGATGGTAATGAAATGACATGCTTACTACCCACGGGACGTTATGCCCAAATGCGCAATGTCTGGTTTTTACCTTCTGTGCTCATGTTAACTATCATGCTTGAACGTAATGGTTTCAAGAATGTTCAATGTGTTGATGTGAGCGAAACAACAATGCAAGAACAGCGTTCCACTAAATGGATGCAATTTCATTCGTTAGATAAGTTTCTCAGCGAAGACAAGACAAAAACTATCGAAGGTTATGCCTTGCCTAAGCGAGCGACTTTAGTGGCAGAAAAGAAATAATTGATTAATTGGTTACAAATTCTTTCTTTACTTGAGCAAAGCAAGATAAGGCTTTATCTAAATCTTCACGAGAATGTGCAGCTGAGATTTGTAAGCGAATTCTTGCTTTATCTTTTGGTACTACAGGGAAGCTAAAACCAATACAATAAATGCCCAATTCCAACAATCTATCTGCCATGTTTTTAGCTAATTTTGCATCATAAAGCATGATAGGAACAATGGCATGAACCTCACCGCTGACATCAAAACCCAGTTTGACAATTTCTTCTCTAAAATACTTTGTATTTTCATTCAGTTTATTGCGTAATTCATTGGATTTATTGAGTAATTCAAAAACTTTAATACCCGCAGCAACTAATGGTGGTGGCAAAGTGTTAGAAAATAAATACGGACGTGAGCGTTGACGAAGTAGGGCAATGATTTCTTTTTTGCCAGAAGTAAAGCCACCAGAGCCGCCACCTAATGCTTTGCCAAGAGTTGAGGTAAATATATCAATTTTGTCCAAAACCCCACATAATTCAGCAGAACCACGCCCCGTTGGGCCAGTAAATCCAGTTGCATGAGAGTCATCCACCATAATCATGGCATCGTATTTTTCTGCTAATTCAACAATTTTATCTAATTTGGCAATAGTTCCATCCATACTAAAAACACCGTCAGTAACAATCAGGCGAATATTGGCATCTTGTGAGTCGATTAAGCATTGTTCTAGGTTGTGCATATCACTGTTTTTGTAGCGAAATCGTTTGGCTTTACATAAACGAACACCATCAATTATGGATGCGTGGTTTAATTCATCGCTAATAATAGCGTCATCAGCAGATAGAATTGTTTCAAAAAAACCACCATTAGCATCAAAACAAGAAGAATACAAAATAGTGTCTTGTGTCCCTAAAAACTCACTAATAGATTTTTCCAGTTCTTTGTGCAAATCTTGAGTGCCACAAATAAAACGTACCGAAGCCATTCCAAAGCCATGAGTTTGCAATGCATTTGTCGCTGCGGCTATAATTTCTTTGTTATCGGCTAAGCCTAAGTAATTATTAGCACAAAAATTAATCACACTAGTGCCATCAGGCAAAGTGATATGTGCAGATTGCGGGCTGGTAATTATACGCTCATCTTTGAATAAACCTGCATCTTTGATTTCTTGGAGGATTTTTTGTAATTGCTGCTGAGTTTTATTGTTCATATTAAAGGGCAAATATTTTAAGAATAGTTTATCTTAACAAAAATAATGTTGCTAGTTAAATTAATTCAACTTTAAAGAGGGTTTTGCATATCTTTGGAGTATAATAAAATACGAAACCAAACTTTGTATTTACCTAAATGACTTTATTAATTCTGATTGCTAGTGCTTCAATATTCTTTTCTTTTTTATGCTCTATTCTTGAAGCTGTTTTACTAAGTGTCACTCCAACATTTACTAATATCAAAAAGAAAGAAGGCAAAAAATACGCACATGCCTTAGAGCAACTCAAAAATGACGTTGATAAACCACTCATAGCAATACTAACACTCAATACTGTCGCACATACTGTTGGGGCAATTTTGGTAGGTGTGCAGGCTGAAAAGGCTTTTGGTTCTGGCAATAACATCGTGGGTACAGTTTCAGTTATCATGACTTTGTTGATTTTAGTTCTTTCTGAAATTATTCCAAAAACTATAGGAGCAACATACTGGAGGGAGCTTGCAGGAATCTCTACTAGAATATTAACATTGCTAATTTTTGTCTGTAAATGGACAGGTATCATCTGGGCGCTGCAATTGTTTACAAAGCTTTTCGGTAAAAGTAACCATGGTCAAAGCATTTTAAGCAGGGAAGACTTTCACGTAATGACCGATATTGCCCATGAAGAAGGTGTTTTTGAAGAATCAGAGTCTAAAGTTATTAAAAATCTATTGAATTTTAAAAACATTTTGGCCAAGGATATAATGACTCCAAGAACCGTGTTAAAAACAGCATCAGAGGAACAAACCGCAAAAGATTTTTTCGATAAAAATAAAAATCTACAATTTTCAAGAATACCTGTTTATAAAGATGATAGTGATGACATTACGGGTTATATTTTAAAAGATGATGTATACAAAAATGTTGCTGAAGATAATAATGAAATAAAACTGGCAGATTTAAAGCGTGAGTTATTGATTGTTCTTTTAAATGCACCAATACCTGATTTATTTGAAAAGTTTATTCAGAAAAAAGAACACATCGCTTTAGTTGTTGATGAGTACGGCTCGACTGCTGGTTTGGTAACTATGGAGGATGTTATTGAAACGTTGCTAGGTCTGGAAATTATGGATGAAAGCGACACTAGCTCCGACATGCAGCAACTGGCTAGGGAAAACTGGCAAAAACGAGCAAAACGTCTAGGGATTATAGATAATAACGAAAAAACTTCATGAAAAGTAGTTCTAAATATTTAATCATAGCTATTGTTACATTTATTGTAGGCTATATTTTTTTAAGACAGGCGTATTTTTCTACCTCAGAGATTCCATTTGCCCAAGAAATCATCTTATTAGTGTTGGGAACAATTGCTACCATTGCAATTACTGCGGCGCTATTAAATAAACAGAGTGAAATTGAACTAGAAAAAGAGCAACGAGTCAAAATATTTGATTTAAAATCAGACACCTATTTTGGACTAATCGACTTTATACCCAAATCCCGATATAGAAAGTACGATGATAGCACAAGTCCTTAATGCACCTAGAAAACCCAGAAAAAGCTTCATCACCAATGAGGTGACTTTAGTTTTTCTTGATTTCCTATGCACATCAGTTACTTGCACTCTCAAACGCATTTCTATATCGGGATTTGGGTTATAGAAAAAGTGATAATTCAGGGCGAGATAGACAAAAAAGATTTAATCCAACTCGAATTTTTAACTCATAAAATTTCAACAATTGCATCACTTGATGTCTTAAAAGAGTACTCCAACTTTATTAATGTGATAAAAACGACATCCAGAGACAAACAAATTACTAGCTTAGAGTCAGAAGAGCTGTCCTTAAGTCTAGCTAAACTATGCGGAATGATACGCTATGATTTAATTGCCAGTGATTCAAAATCTCAAATTGAGATACAAAAACTTATCGAAAACAATATTGATAAAATCTAGAGCACTAATCACCACTTACAAACAACCTTGCCACATTGCCCTGACTGCATTAAGTCGAAGCCTTTTTGGAAATCATTTATGTCTATTGTGTGCGAGTGTGCTTTGGATAAATCAAAGCCAGTGCGTAACATTTGGGTCATTTTATACCATGTTTCAAACATTCTTCGTCCATAAATACCTTTGACTTCAAGACCTTTGAAAATAATATCATCCCAGTCTATTTGAGTAGATCGAGGTAAAATACCAAGAAGGGCAATTTTTCCTCCGTGGTACATAGCTTTGAGTAAATCATTAAATGCATGTGGGTTTCCTGACATTTCTAATGCCACATCAAAGCCTGTTATATTTAGTTCATCCATGACATCACGTAAACGTTCTTGAGTGACATTAATGGTTCTATCGGCGCCAATATTTTTTGCTAGTTTTAAGCGGTAATCGTTGATGTCGGTAATAACAACATTACGCGCACCAACATGTTTACAAATTCCTGCGGCTATAATGCCAATGGGACCAGCTCCAGTAATGAGTACATCCTCACCAATAACATCATAAGCTAAAGCACAATGGGCTGCATTTCCATAAGGGTCAAAGAATGAAGCAAGCTCTGATGATATTTCATCGTGAATTGGCCATAAGTTTTTGGCAGGAACTGAAATGTATTCGGCAAAGGCACCATCACGGTTGACTCCAATACCTATCGTGTTTGGGCACAAATGTTGAGTCCCTGCACGACAATTTCGACAAACACCACAAGTAATATGACCTTCTGCACTGACACGTTTGCCAATTTCATAGCCACTAACCTCACTGCCGAGTTCTACAATTTCACCCACAAACTCATGACCAATTACCATCGGTGTTTTGATGGTTTTTTGAGACCATTCATCCCAGTTGTAGATATGTAAATCTGTTCCACAAATCGCCGTCATTTCGACTTTTATCAAAACATCATTATGACCGATTTTAGGCATAGGAACATCTTCCATCCAGATGCCTTGTTTTGGGTGTTTTTTGACGAGTGCTTTCACTAGAATATACTTGAATGTTAAAAAATAGATTATAGCACTTATCTTGTTGTTGACTAAGCGATATGTTATATTTCTAAGATGAAAAAAGTCATTATTGTATTGTTATTATTCACCATAACCACTCAAGCAAAGATGAGTCAGTGTTTTGGCACAACATCACAGGGTCGAATTGAAAATTCGATACAATTACCACCCAAAGGTGATAATTTTATTATTTACAATAGCTTGGGGAGTTTGCTTGGTCGTAACTATGTTCACTCTAAAGTATACGATGCAGTGATTAATAGTTATGCAAAACTTACAGAGTCTTACCCAAGAGCTAAGTATAAATACGGTGAAACAGGCTGGCAAAATGGTGGTGAATTCAAACCACACAAAACCCATCAAAATGGTTTGTCTGTTGATTTTATGGTTCCAGTTACTGATGAAATAGGTAATTCGGTTTATTTTGATAGTGATTTGTCTAATAAATTTGGTTATGGTATTAATTTTGATAAGAATGGAAAATACAAAGCATATACTATTGATTTTGAAGCGATTGCTTTACATTTAGTGCAATTACATCAAGAGTCTTTAAAGCAAGGCATTGATATTTGGCGAATTATTATTACTCCAGAATACCATTCAAAATTATTCCAAACAACACAAGGTAAATACCTACAAAAAAATCTAAGCTTTATGAAAAATAAAGCATGGATTCGGCACGATGAACATTACCATGTAGATTTTAAAGTTAAATGTAAAAATTAATGTAAATATATTTTTATGGGAGTATAATTTCAGTCTGAATTTTACAATATTTTAGGGGACTAAAAATGTTTGGTTTATCAACCGAAGCTCATAAAAAGCACATTCAATCTGTCAAAAGGCATATTAAAAAAATTGACTCATCTTCTCTTTTTCCACTCTATTCAAAAACGACTGAATTATTTTTTGGTGGGATGTCGGGACAAGAAATTCAATTCCATTCAAACCAACATTGGGCGCACGTCATCATTGATTTTGTTAAATCAATTAAAAAAATGCCAGAAAACTCATCGGTAATTCGTGTATTTAACCCACAAATGAAGATTTGTGGTTATGAAAACAATCACACAGTCATACAAGTGAGTTGTAAAGACATGCCGTTTTTAGTGGATTCTGTAGCATTGGCATTTACTAAATTAGGGTTGGAAATGGAGCTTATGACACACCCTGTAGCTCATGTGACTCGATCAAATGCTGGTGTCATAAAAGAACTTGATAAAACATCTGAGTCAAAAGAATCATGGATGCATATTGAAACACATAAAATTATTGATGAAGCTTTATTGCAAAAATTACAAGCTGAATTAGAGTTGGTCATTAATAAAGTCTCTGCTTGTGTTAGTGATTGGAAACAAATGCTGGAGACAATTACTGACGCCAAAAGCTCAATAAATGAATTTGATAACAAAACAACCCACACTAAGCAATTGAAGTTTATTGATTGGTTGCTCGATGATAACTTCACTTTTTTAGGCTACCAATATTACCAAGTTAATTCTGGTGATAAATCTAAGTCTTTTAGTGCACAGAATAAATCGGCTTTAGGTTTATTTAAGTCCAAGAAATATTTAACGGATGTTGATTCTTTGATAGATAAACAATACCAAGTTAAAAAGCAATCAGACTTACTTATCATTACTAAACTCAATGCGCGTCCACGCATACACCGTGAAGGGACTCTTGACTATATTGGCATTGTTGTAGTTGATGATAAAGGCAGGGTCATGGGTGAGCATAGATTCGTCGGGCTATTTACCTCTGCAGCCATCAATACACGACCTTGGGATATTCCCTATATTAATGAAAAAGTCAAAGGCGTTATTAAACGTTTTAAATTTGAAAGAAGCAGTCATACTGGTAAGCATATTATTCATATAATAGAAACTTTGCCTCGTGATGAGCTCATGCAATCAAGCAGTGATGAATTGTTCAATACTATATATTCTATATTGACTATTGCTGAACGCCAAAAATCTAATGTCACCTTTAGGCAGGATAAATTTAAACGCTTTTATGCTTTTTTGGTTCATATTCCTCGAGATAAATTTAATACTCAGGTGCGTGAAACCATCCAAGACATTTTGGCTTCAGAAGTTAATGGTACACATATTGAATTCCAAGTTAAGATTGAAGAAACCAATTTAACTCGCTTGTATGTAACGGTTTATTCAGAAGAGTTGTATGAACTTGATACGGATTCAATCGAAGATAAAATATCGCAGGCATTACGCTCGTGGCAGGATGAGTTGGAAGAGATACTCATTGAAAAACATGGCGAAGAATATGGGTATCAACTGAGTAAAAAATATGCCTCTAGTTTTCCAATGGCGTATATTGAAGATGTCTCACCTAACGTGGCAGCCTATGATGTCGAAAATGCAGCAAAACTAAGTGACAACGACGGCTTGGAATTAAGTTTATATCGACCTAAAGACATCAGTCGCAATATATTTAGATTTAAAATATTCAGATGTGAAAACACTATTCCATTAAGTGAAGTGTTGCCTGTATTAGAAAATTTAGGGTTATTAGTTGTTCGCGAACGCCCGTATAAAATTTCACTTGATAATGATAAACAATTTTGGATTCAAGATTTTGACTTGTCCTTAGTTCGAGGAAAAGAGCTGGAGTTGGATTTAGTCAAAGACCGTTTTAAAGAGGCCTTTAAAGAGATAGTCAATGGTGTTGTTGATAATGATGGATTTAACAAGCTTTTGATTCTCGGTGGTTTATCTTCGCGTCAAATTATTATTTTACGTGCTGTTAGTAAATATTTAAAGCAAACGAACCTGCCATTTTCACAAGATTATATTGAAGAAGCATTGATTGCACAGTCACATATTTCTCGTTGGTTGATTGAACTATTTAGAGTGCGTTTTGCCATTTTTTTAGAGGATTTGAGTACAAAAGAACATAAGCAATATTTGCAGCAGTTTAAAGGTAAGTTTGACACTCAATTAAAACATTTGGGCTTAAGTATAACCGAGCACCAACAAAATGCTTTAGATGAATATTTTGGAGCGGCAAAGTTTAATCGTAAACGCCAAGAGAAAAAAGCACTAAAAGTGATTAGTTCCTTGTTGGATTCTGTTAGTTCTCAAGATGAAGATAATATTATAAGGGCTTATAGCGAAGTTATCTTAGCAATGCTACGTACCAACTTTTATCAAGAAAATGAAGCGGGTGAATTTAAAGAGTATGTTAGTTTTAAACTAAAGTCTTCCAAAGTACCACAAATGCCAAAACCTGTGCCATTTAGAGAGATTTTTGCTTATTCTCCTCGATTTGAAGCGGTTCATTTGCGAATGGGTGAAGTTGCTCGTGGTGGCTTGCGTTGGTCGGATCGTTACCAGGATTTTAGAACCGAAGTCTTGGGCTTGATGAAAGCACAAAATGTTAAAAACTCTATTATTGTTCCTGTTGGATCTAAAGGTGGGTTTGTCTGCAAACAACTGCCAAGCAATGGCGATAGAGATGCTTTCATGAAAGAGGGCATTGCCTGTTACCAAAACTTTATCCGCAGCATGTTGGATTTAACTGATAATATTGTCGCAGGAAAAATTGTTCATCCACAAAATGTCATTCGATATGATAAAGATGATCCTTATTTAGTTGTTGCTGCCGATAAAGGAACCGCGACATTCTCTGATATTGCCAATGGCATTTCAGCAGACTATGGCCATTGGTTAGGTGATGCCTTTGCCTCTGGTGGCTCAATAGGATACGACCATAAAGCCATGGGAATTACCGCGAAAGGCGCGTGGGAATCAGTCAAACGTCACTTTAGAGAGCTTGGAATTGATTGCCAAAGTGAAGATTTTAGTGTGGTTGGTATTGGCGATATGATGGGCGATGTATTTGGAAATGGTATGCTGTTATCCAAGCATATTTGTCTAAAAGCGGCATTTAATCACATGCATATTTTCCTTGATCCAAATCCTGATTCTGCCAAAACATGGAAAGAACGTCAGCGTTTGTTTGATTTGCCACGCTCAAGTTGGGAAGATTATAACAAAAAACTCATCTCAAAAGGGGGTGGAATATTCTCACGTTTTGATAAGTCAATTCCATTATCTCCAGAGGTTAAAAAAGCATTTGGTATAAGTGTAGATGAAATGTCTCCACAGCATTTGATTCGAACATTATTAAAATCAAAAACCGATTTATTATGGAACGGTGGTATCGGAACCTATCTAAAGGCTACAAGTGAAACAGATGAACAGGTCGGTGACAGTGCTAATAATGCCTTACGTGTCAATGGTAAGGATTTGCGTTGTAGTGTGGTCGGAGAAGGGGGTAACTTAGGTTGTACTCAGCTTGGACGAATAGAATACGCTCAACGTGGTGGCAAAATCAACACTGATTTTATTGATAATTCGGCAGGGGTTGATTGTTCTGACCATGAAGTGAATATCAAAATATTAGTTCAACAAATGATGGAAACTGGTAAGTACAATGCTAAAACACGTGTGAAATTACTTGAATCCATGACCGATAATGTCGGTGAGCTTGTATTAAGAAACAACTACTCACAAACTCAAACACTGAGCATGATGGAATACCATTCCAGACAAAGACTTGGTGCTAAAGCGCATTTAATTAAAGTACTTGAAAAACGTGGTTTGTTGGATAGAGAGATTGAATTTTTGCCAACTAACCAAGAACTTAAAAAGCGACAAGCCGAAGGCAAAGGTTTGTCACGACCTGAGTTGTGTGTGCTGTTAAGTTATTCTAAGCTTGCTCTGTTTGAAGATTTACTGAAATCAGATGCGATAGAAGATGAATATTTTATTTCAACTTTACGTGAATACTTCCCAACTAAATTACAAAAAACAGACATCAATTTTTTGTTAGGTCACCGTTTGCACCGTGAAATAGTTGGAACAATTCTTACCAGTCAAATTATTGACCGCATGGGGGCGACCTTTATGCAGCGTGCCAATGAAGACACTGGGGCTTCGGTTGGCGCCATTGCAAAAGCCTATGTGGTGGCTAGTGAGTTGTTTGGTGCTGAAGAAATCTGGAAAGAAATTGAAAGTTTGGATTTAGTGGTTAAACCCAGTCACCAAATTGAAGGGGGATTGATTGTATGGAACCACATGCGACAAGCCGTGCGTTGGCTTTTGAACAAATATGGTCACAATTTTGGCATTACTGCCGTTATTAAAGAACTCAAGCCTGACGTAAATAAATTTATTACGCACTTGGATGAAGTATTACCACAAAAAGATTTGAAATCATTGCATAAAACCCAAGATATGTTGGTAGCTTACAAATATCCAAAAGAATTGTCCGAACGTTTATCAGCAATTGCTTTCTCATTTGCTACTCTGGATGTTGTTGAAATTGCAAAGAGTACCAAAACTACCGTTGCAAAATCGGCCGCAGCATTCTTCGAATTGGGTGAAAAGCTTAATCTTCTTTGGTTGCGTGATATGATTGAAGACTTAGTGGTCATAGGTCCTTGGCACGCCCATGCACGTGGAGTCTTGCGTGATGAATTGTTTGAGAAACACAATGCCTTAACGCAATTACTGTTAAATAAATACAAAAAAGATACTGTAAATTCATGGGTGCATGATAATAAAGACAGCGTTAAACGAGTGCGCTCAATGTTGCAGCAAATGCGCAGTGAAAAAGTTTCAGACTATGCAACGGTAATGGTGGCAGTACGAAGCATAAACAACTTGGTATCTGCTAACTCTTAGAACTATTTGGACTTAATAAAAAACCAGAGTCAAAAGGCTCTGGTTTTTTATGTATGCAAAAACAGGTATCTATAAATTTAGATAATAAATATCATTAAGGTGACGGAGTTTTTCTTGGTAATCCATGCCGTATCCGAAGATATACAAATCCTCAACCTCAATAGCAAAATAATCAGGGCGATGATCAGCATAACCACGCTCATGAATTTTGCTGACTAAAACAGCAGATTTAACCGATTGTGCTCCTTGTTCATGGCACCATTCATCCACCGCCATCAAGGTATAGCCTTCATCAAAAATATCATCGACAATAATCACATGTTTGCCCTTGAGGTTGGTTTCACATTGGTGTTTCCAAATTAACTGACCACCGGTTGTTTCCGTACCATAACGACTGACTTGAACATAATCCATTTCCATGTCTAAATCTAATTGTTTGCTTAAGTCACTGGCGAAAATCATGCCACCATTCATAATGGTTAAATACACAACTTCTTTACCGTCATAGTCATCATTTAACTTGTCAGCAAGCGTCTTGATTTCAGATTGAATTTTATCCTTGCTAAATAACAAAGTGCAGTTTTCTGGTAATATTTTATTTTGATTCATAAGGGTTTGTCATGGTTAATGAAATGACATTCTAGCGTATTTAACAGTGAAGCAAAACTATATTTTATCGGAAGAAGTGCTTTTTTAGGGACTTGCAGTTAGATTTATTAGGCTTTTCACTGTATTTTTACAACATTAGTATATACTCCACGCCATTAGTCACGATAACAAAACAATGAATGAATTAAGCTTTTCACAATTACACCTTAGCAAGCCAGTACTAGGCAACTTATCCGAATTGGGTTATGAGAAAATGACTGCTGTTCAAGCACAAAGCTTGCCACATGTTTTACAAAACAAAGATGTCATCGCACAAGCCAAAACAGGCAGTGGTAAAACGGCTGCTTTTGGTATTGGCTTGCTGAATAAAATTGAGCTAAAAAATTACAGTGTTCAGGCATTAGTCTTATGTCCCACACGTGAATTGGCAGATCAAGTGACAAAAGAGTTACGCCGGTTAGCGCGCTTTACCGAAAACATTAAGATAATCACCTTATGCGGTGGTGTGGCTATCGGTCCACAAATTAAGTCTTTGTCTCACCCTGCACACATAGTGGTCGGTACACCTGGACGAATTTTAAAGCATTTAGATAAAAATTATATGCGCATTGATGGACTCAAAACATTGGTTTTGGATGAAGCCGATAGAATGTTAGACATGGGATTTGTTGAAGACATTCAAAAAATTATTGAATTTGCACCCAATAAACGCCAAACACTATTATTTTCGGCGACCTATACAGACGAAGTGCGTTCATTAAGTAAAAGCATACAAAACAATGCGGTGACAATTCAGACCGTAGATACCGAAAGTCCCAATAAAATTACCGAATGTTTTTATGAAACGGCACCCGATTTAAGTCTTTCCCATTTGGTTAATATCATTGCCAAGCAAGATCCTGAAAATGTGCTTGTTTTTGCAAATACCAAAATTGATGCCAAAGAAGTGGCACGGCACTTAAGAAACAATGGCATAGAAGCCGCTGCTTTACACGGAGATTTGGAGCAATACCAGCGCAACGATGTCTTGGTTAAATTCACCAATGGTACCTTGCCAGTATTGGTTGCAACCGATGTCGCGGCCCGTGGTTTGGATATTAAAGAACTCTCTTTGGTTATTAACTATGGTCTACCCTTTGAGCAAAACGTTTATACGCACAGAATAGGGCGTACAGGCCGTGCGGGCAGTGAAGGCATTGCAGTAACCTTATACTGGGGCAAACAAGGTTACAAAGCGAAGAAAATGCAAAACTCATCACGTCAATTTGAAAAAGCTTCGATATTACCAAAAGCCAATGGTTATATACTCAAAGCCAGCAATGGAACTATAGTCATAGAAGCGGGTAAACGCAATAAGCTACGTGCTGGCGACATCTTGGGTGCACTAACTGGTGATGTCGGACTCAACGGCAAACAAATCGGCAAAATCAGTATCTATGACAAACAAAGCTATGTCGCTATAGAGCGTGGGTTAATCAATAAAGCCATTAAAGGCTTGAAACAGTCCGGATTAAAAGGCAAAAGATTTTCTGTTTGGATTATGAAATAGTAAGGAGTTGTGTAGGATGGGCCCTGCCCATCGGCAGTATTTCAGTTGCCTCGATAATTAACCAGTTCTAAATTCGGTGGGCGAGGCAGCACCCTGCAAGAATTTTTAATCTGCTGTGCCGCCGTTTCGTTGTGCGAGTTAAACCATTCTTTGTGGTAATAAATTAATGTAATAAATGGTGGGCGAGGCCCACCTTACGGGTTTTTAATAACTTATTTTACACGTTCCTTGGCTTTTACAAAATTCTCTTATTGCTTTATCCCCAAAAAAAAGTCAAAATATCAGCCATTAGATAACTGTAAAATAACATGATTGATTACAAACTTTTAGCCGCTAAAGGCGTGCAAAAACTAAGTCCATATATTCCGGGTAAACCTATTTCTGAATTGGAACGTGAGATGGGGATTTCTAATATTATCAAACTGGCTTCCAATGAGAATCCTTTGGGTTCTAGCCCTTTAGCTATCAAAGCCATGCAGGATGTTATTGGCGAGATTGAACTGTATCCGGATGGCAATGGCTTTGCGCTGAAAAAAGCCTTGGCAGCGAAACACAATGTTGATATGGATTGCATTACTTTGGGTAATGGTTCTAATGATGTTTTGGTTTTATTGGCTGAAGCCTTTCTAACACCAGAGTTAAATGGTGTCTATTCACAGTATTCTTTTGCGGTTTATCCCATTGCCATTCAAGCGGTTGGAGCGGTGCATAAACAGATTCCTGCTTTGAGTTGGGAGACTGATTCGCCACTTGGGCATGATTTGGATGCCATGTTGAAAGCGATTGACGATAAAACGCGTATTGTCTTTATTGCTAACCCAAACAACCCAACAGGCAATCACTTATCTGAAAAAGAACTAAAGGGCTTTATTGCTCAGGTTCCTGAAGATGTAATTGTGGTGGTTGATGAAGCGTATTTGGAATATTCCAACGCTGATGAACAAGTTGATGCCAGCAAGTGGTTAAATGAGTTTCCAAATCTTGTCGTTACACGCACTTTTTCAAAAGCCTATGGTTTAGCTGGTTTGCGTGTTGGTTATGCATTAAGCAACTCTGATATTGCTAATGTTATCAATCGTATACGCCAACCTTTTAATGTAAATTCTCTTGCCTTGATCGCTGCGGAACATGCCATTGCTGACAAAGAGTTTTTAGCAAAATCCTTACAAGAAAATGCACAAGGCTTAAAAATACTCGCACAAACCTGTAACAACTTGAATTTGCGTTTTGTGCCCTCTAAAGGCAATTTCTTATTAATTGACTTTCAGCAAGATGCGGCACCAATATACATGGAATTGTTAAAGCGAGGCATAATTACACGTCCTGTTGCCAATTATGGTTTAACCGATGCCTTACGCATAACCATTGGTACACAGGAACAAATGCAACGCTTGGATAAAGCAATGGAGCAGGTGTGTGGCTGAAATTAAAAATACACTAACCTCAACGCCTGTTGAAAATTTAACAGTCACCCAATTTGTTCGAGTACCGGGTGATAAATCCATTTCGCACCGTTCGATGATTTTGGGTGGAATTGCTCAGGGCACAACGCAAGTGACTGGTTTTTTAGAATCAGCTGATTGTATTGCTACCATGAAAGCCATGCAGTCCATGGGTGTTAAGATTGAAAAAAACGGTGATAAATACCTAGTACACGGTGTCGGCAAGCAGGGTTTAAAAGCACCTGCTGATGGTATTATTGATTGCGGAAACTCAGGAACGGGCATGCGTTTGCTATCAGGAGTCATGGCTGCTCAAAGCTTTGATTCTACCATCACAGGTGATGCATCGCTTAATTCTCGTCCAATGACACGAATTACCACACCTTTATCCATGATGGGAGCAAAAGTTCAGGCGACAGAAGCTGGCACTGCACCGATTAAGTTTAGTGCTGTCGAGCATTTAAAAGCGATAAATTACCAATCACCTGTTGCCAGTGCACAAGTTAAGTCCTGTGTTTTGTTAGCGGGATTGTACGCTCAAGGCGAAGTGAGTTTAACCGAGCCTAAGTTGTCCAGAGATCATACCGAAAATATGCTGCGTGGTTTTGGTTGTGAACTGCAATCAGAAGATTTAACAGTAACTATGCAAGGTGGACAAAGCTTAACTGCAACAGATGTTATTGTGCCAGCAGATATTTCTTCGGCGGCATTTTTTATGGTTTTAGCGTGTTTATTACCAAATTCAGAAATCACTTTTAAAGATTTATGTGTCAATCCATCACGAACTGGTGTTATTAGTATTCTGCAATTGATGGGTGCGGATATTGAGTTTACCAATCAAAGCACTAATGCGGGCGAACAAATCGCCGATGTTGTGGTTAAATCATCGCAATTAAAAGGCATTGATATACCGCACGAATACATTGCCTCAGCGATTGATGAATTTCCAATTCTATTTATCGCAGCGGCACTTGCTCAAGGTGAGACTCGTTTGACAGGAGCCATGGAACTTCGTAAAAAAGAAAGCGACAGAATAACCGCGATGGCCCAAGGCATGACAATCTTAGGTGTTAAATGCCACGAATTAGAGGATGGCATTGTGATTCAAGGGGATTCAACCTTAACCGGTGGAGTTGTTGATAGTGATGATGATCATCGAATTGCCATGAGTTTTCTTATTGCAGGGCAATTTGCCAGTGGTGTTATTGAAGTCAAAAATTGTGAAAATATCATGACATCATTTCCTAATTTTATAACGATTTGTCATGATTTAGGCTTGGCTATACAATAAATTTAGCAGAATTGTTAAGTTTATGTTTCCATTTAACGCTGTCTTAATATTACTTGTTTAATAATGTAACTTTTAGGGCAATTAGTCGTTAGTAATAAAAGACTATTGTTAAATCTATTGAGGTATTTCATGAAAATATTACTATTACTATTTATAAGTATTAATGTATGGGCAGTAAGTGACGAGGCAATTGAAACTGCTTTTGATAACAATGACACGGCAGCTGTTGAGAAACTTGTCAAACAAATAAGCAACGAAGATGATAATTACAATAAACGTGATTATTATATGGCTAGGATTTATTTTCGTAAAAATGAATTGGACGAGGCCGAAGAGTATCTAGAAAAAGCCTTAAAAGCCTATCCACAGGCAGAAACCTACAACTTAGCAGGTGGCATTTATGGCACACAAGCAGGTCAAGCCAGTATTTTTTCTAAACTTGGTTACGCCAAAAAATCCAAAAAATACCTACAAAAAGCCTATGAAGCAGATCCAAAAAATGTAGCTTATATTAGTGGTTTAATTCAATTCAATATTCAAGCCCCAGGTATTGCAGGCGGCGATATGGATGCTGTTGAACCCTTATTAAAGCAAATGGAAAAGCATGATAAAAAACAAGCTATAATCTTGCGTATTCAATATTTAGTCGAAGAAGAGGATGAAGAAACTGCATTGAAATATTTGGATGAGGAAATCAGTAAAAACCCATCAAATGTTGGACTGGTCTATTCAAAAGGATTTTTGTTTCAGAGTATGGAAGAGAATGACAAAGCAGTAATAGAATACAACAAAGCCATTGCACAAGAAACAAAAAATGAATCAGATATAAAAGCCCATTATGACGCTTTGTATCAGCTAGGTCGTTTGGCATCAATAGAAAAGAAATGGTTGCAAGAAGGTAAGCAGGCATTTGTAGAATTTATTAAACATGAAAAAATAGCTGGAACGCCACCAAAATCGTGGGCAAATTACCGTTTAGGTCTCATTTATAAAGCGCTCAAACAAAATAAACTAGCGCAACAATCATTTAATGCCTCATTAGCTTTAAATCCAGATAAAGAATTGGAAAAGAGAATCAAAAAAGCCATGCCTTGATTATTCAAGAATACATGTAGGTTTGGTTCCACCAAACAATTTAGTACCGTTTTTTAATCGAGGCATCTAAAATACTGTTTTCAAAGAGAGTTAGGAATAACATACCTTATTAAAAAAGCCATAAAAAGCAATGAAGTAAAAAATATTTTGATGAATTGATTTAGGTCATTCGAATAGGAGTTATATTTTAATAGAATAAATCTTATATTTATAATAAAAGTTCATCAGGAGTCTCATATGTTTGGCTTTTTCAAGAAAAAACAAAAATCACTTAATTCTCACAGTTTTTCTCATGTTGCACCAGGTACACAAATTCACTATTTTGATAACCTTATTACAGATTTGCAGAAAGATCATAGGGTCTTATTAGCAACTTTTGAGAATATTCAACTGGCTTTTAAGGAGGAAAAATACAATAAAGTTACTGAACACTTAAAACAATTTAGGAGAAAAATAACTGATCATTTATTAGCTGAAAATGTACAACTTTATATTTACCTCACCCATGAATTTTCACAAGATGAAATAACTTCAGAATTAGTTAAAGAATTTAGGCGTGAAATGAATGATATTTCAAAAGTGGTAATGGCCTTTTTATCCAAATACGAAACAATTGGTGTGGATAAATGCTTAGCAAAATCTTTTGCAAGAGATTTGGCTGCAATTGGATCAGCATTGGTTGAAAGAATAGAGAGAGAAGAGCATACACTTTACCCTTTATATATGCCAAGTTATTGATTGATATGTTTGCATAAAAAGTTGAAAATAACCCCTTCTGCATTTGACATCCACGATAACATCGATGAAAATTTATACAGGTACACTGAGTGCCGGTAGGTGATATTGATGTCATCGGCTTATCACCGAATAATTCTGATGATGTTAATGATTGGAATCATAAATAATTAAATAGGACAAGTATGAGTAGATGTAGTGTTTGTGTTTGTGGTTGTAATTTAGGGAATGTTCCAATGTGTTTTGGTAGTCAATCACCAGCATCTTTTATGGTGAAACCAGAAGACTATGAGAAACGTGTTCTTGAGAATGATGACCAATGTATCATTGATGATGAGCATTACTTTATTCGAGGTCACATAGAGATTCCTATCATAGAAACCAATGAAGTGTTTATTTGGTCAGTTTGGGTGTCTTTAAGTGAAAAAAGTTTTGAGCATGTCTGTGAAAATTGGGAGAGTGAAGGTAGAGAAGAATGTGTTCCTTATTTTGGTTGGTTAAGTACGAATCTTCCATGTTATCCTGAGACATTACATCTCAAAACAAGTGTTCAATCTCAACCAATAGGTTATGTTCCATTAATTACAGTTGAATTATCCGAGCATCCATTATCAATAGAGCAAGCAGAAGGTATAACAATGGATAGAGTACATCAAATTATTCATCAAATTCTGCACCACTAGCCATAATTAAGAATTATAAATCCAACTCCATTCCTTCATAAGCAAAATTATAGCCTTGTTCTTTCACTATTTTTTGCGCATCGCTGCCTTTTTGTAATAAGGGATTACTGTGGTTAAAGTGTATAAAAATCACCTTAGCTTTATTTTTTTTGACATGCTAATGAACAACTTCATGCTTTCTTCGACAAAAGAGTGCTCTGAATTCTTTGCTTGACTGCTTGGTTTTGAGTTGCAGTAGAAACATAACGATGTTTAGCTAAGTAAGTCAATAATTGTTCGATTTCAAGTTTTACATCTTTAAACTGTAATGATTAAACTTAAATTTTCTTTGAATGAGAACGATTAACTCCATAATATGCACATATTCCCAGTTATTTACGTATATTTGTGCATCTATGCATATATAACACGATAAATGCGTAAATAATAGCGCAAATATTTCTCTTTAAATTATAAAAGAGCTGTGATAGGATAAAAAGGATGAAAATTAACAAAATTAACAAAATTAACAAAATTAAAAATAAAAATACAGCGTTCACTAATGCACATATAATAAGTTGTTAGAAGTAGCTCATCTTAAAAATTGAGAGTGTTTAGGTTTTAAAAAGTGCCAAATCTTAACTCTGTTAAAGACTTTAATTTCGTAATCCAAGTGTTCCAAATTAGGCTCATTGTCAACAACAATCGAAAAGTGAGCCACTCCAACAGTCGAAAAGTGCGCCACTAGTTGTTGGTTTGATTAATCAAACCAGCTTTTCTTTTTTCTTTTAATCGATAGCTTTCTCCTTTAATTTGTA
>Ga0256834_1000076_pt1 | contig 65232 bp, 55 predicted proteins | sample 4281140metaG_FD_190536 | JGI IMG/M metagenome (GOLD analysis project Ga0256834, IMG submission 190536) | Hydrothermal vent microbial communities from East Pacific Rise, Pacific Ocean - 4281-140 | ecosystem: Environmental > Aquatic > Marine > Hydrothermal vents | place: Pacific Ocean: East...
ATAGCAGGCATTCATATTAGAATACAAGGTATTATCAGAACAGTTTTCAGCAAGTTGGAAATATTGAGATTTTAACTAAAAACCATGTCAAGAAATATCTTTTATATTCGCTGAATAGTTACATTTAAATAAAGAATTTAATAGAATTGTGGGGTTTGGTAGTAAGGAAACTCTGAGATTTGACAAACAAGAAAACAGTCAAACTTTATCCATAGTCTTACAAATTGAAGGTAAAGGAAAATTTCAAATACCAGAAAGAATTTTAAGTAAAGTTATAAGTGATTCGATTGTACAGATATTATTTGATAGTATTTTGCCTAAACCCTTTGTGGTTACTTCTGAAAGAACAGGTATTTCTCTATTTTATAAAGAATTAGATGTAAGCAAAAATAGGATATTTAAACAACTTGCCGCAAGTGATGACATAAACCCTATTGATTTACTTAATAGTATGAGATCTAGATATGCAGAACCAATAGATGATAATATTAAAGTTATTAGAGATTATGAAGAATTAAGTAAAAGAAAAAGTTTTCTTAGAGAGAATAGAGCTAAATATAAATATGTATTAGATGCTTTACAAGATTTATTGTGTGGAAGTTTCAAAACAATAAATAAGCAATTAGTATTTTCCCCTAAAAAAGAAAGAAATAGAGAAAAGGTTACTATACCTGTATATTTGGCATCTTCATCAATTAAGTCACTTTTTTTAATTGATTTTTATATTAATTGTTTGGCTGAAAAAAATGGCCTTTTAATAATTGATGAACCTGAATTAAATTTACATCCCGAAAATCAACGGAAAATGGCAAGCTTATTAGCTAAATTAATAAATTCTGGAATCAAAGTCTTAGTTACAACACATAGCGATTTTTTATTAAGAGAATTAAATAACAGAATTATGTTAAGTAGTAATATAAAAAATAAAGATAAACTTTTAAGAAAAAACTGTATTTCCCCTGAAGAAATTTTAAAGCCATCTCAAGTAAAAGCTTATAGTTTTGATAAAAATCATAAAATCTTAGAATCAACGGTAGATAAATTTGGTATTAACATGGAAATATTTGATGATGTTATAAGTAATACAAATTCCTTATCAAATGAAATATATTATAGTATTGAGGAATAAAATGTTAATAGATGTTTATAAGGATATAATCAACCCTGAAGTAGTTCTTCCAATTGATACTAGTGTTGGGACATTAACTCTTAAAGAACCTGATGTTTGTAGTAAGATTAAGAAATTATATATTAATAATGTTCCAGAAGAATCATTTGCTTTTACTCTTGATTTTTCTCCAAATAAAACAAAAAAAAAGATATATTCAAAATTGTCAAATTATTTAAATCCAAAAAATAAAATTGGTATCAATAAAAGTTGTGATTTAGTTATATTATTTAAGGATAATAATTGGAAGATAATATTATTAGAATTAAAGTCAGATCGCCCTGTAAAATTAGCCACTGAAAAACAACTAATAAACTCGGAACTATTTATTAAATATTTAGAGTTAATGATTGCACAATACTATCCAGAAACAAATGGAAAAATAAATACATTTAATAAAACTGTTGTAGTAACTTCTAATAGAAATATTCCAAAAAATTCAACATATAGACCAAGTATGAAACCTATCAAAAACATAATTAATTATCTCCATACATCAGTACTGAGCTCTAAAGAGGCGCATATACATTTTAATCAGTTGATTTAATTTTATATTATAGATGTAAAACAGAACGAGTAATTCTGTGAAAAATTCTTTTGGTGTTTCCTTTCGTAAATTTCATACCCTTTATTGTAAAATAATAGATACCTGCCTTCGCAGGTATGACGAAATTCATAATGAACTTTGCGACCTTTGCGTCGTATACTTGGCAGACTTTGCGTTACTCTTTTAAAAATCTCCGTGTAGTTCTGTGATTCCTCCGTGGACCTGTGTGTTCCTTAGTCTTTAAACGAAACCACGGTTCCCAATGAGATTGCCACGTCGTTCCTCCTCGCAATGACTGTATTTTTTTTACTTTTCTACAAATTAGGTGCTAAGATTTTCCTTGCTGCTTCAATGTCCATGCCTTTTCTTTTGGCATAATCTTGCAGTTGGTCTTCGCCAATTTTGCCTAAGACGAAGTACTGGGATTGCGGGTGGGAGTAATAAAAACCACTAACCGAGCTGGCTGGATACATGGCGTAGCCTTCTGTTAGTTGGATACCGATTTTGTTTTCTACATCGAGCAATTTAAATAATAATTCTTTTTGGGTATGATCAGGGCAGGCTGGATAGCCTGGAGCTGGTCTTATTCCTTGGTATTTTTCGTTGATTAATTGGTCGTTATCCAAACTTTCATCTTTGGCATATCCCCAATATTCAGTTCGAACAAGTTTATGCAAATGTTCGGCGAAAGCCTCAGCAAGACGATCGGCTAAGGCTTTGAGTAGGATAGAGGAGTAATCATCGTGGTTGTCTTCAAATTCTTTAATCTTTGTTTCTATGCCGATACCTGTTGTTACGGCAAATGCGCCGATGTGGTCAGTTTTACCTGTTTCTTTAGGGGCGATAAAATCACTAAGGCATAAATTGTTGCCAGCTTTTTCTTTTTGTTGGCGTAGGTTGTGTAGTGTGTATTCTTTATCTTCGTATTTCAAATCAACGTCATCACCATTGCTGTTAGCATCAAATATACCGAATATTGCTCGGGCTGTGAGCCATTTTTCATCAATGATCTTCTTGAGCATGGCTTGGGCGTCTTTAAATAATTCACTGGCACTTTCACCAACCACTTCATCGGTTAAGATTGCTGGGTATCGTCCGTGCAGTTCCCATGTTTGGAAAAACGGTGTCCAGTCGATGGTTTCGGCAATTGTTGCTAGTGGATAGTCTTCTAAGATTTTTATGCCTGTGAACTGTGTATCCATCGGTGGTGATTGTTGCCAATCAATCTGAAATTTATCAGCACGGGCATCGCTTATAGGTAGCTTTACTTTTTTACTTGGACGTTTAAGTCTTCTTTCGCGAATATCTGCGTATTCGGCTTTAATTTTATCAACGAAGGGTTTTTTGAGGTCTTTTGAACCCAGTAAGTTTTGGGCAACGCCTACGGCACGTGAGGCATCTTTTACCCAAATGGTGTCGCTTTTGTAGTTGGGTTCTATTTTTAGGGCGGTGTGTGTGCGTGATGTGGTAGCGCCTCCAATTAGTAAAGGTGTTGTCATGCCGCGTTTTTCCATTTCTGCGGCAACATCGCACATTTCATCCAATGAGGGTGTGATTAATCCGCTTAATCCAATGATGTCAGCATTGTGTTCGATAGCGGCATCTAGGATTTTATTAGCAGGCACCATGACCCCTAAATCAATAATGTTGTAGTTATTACAGCCTAAAACTACGCCTACGATGTTTTTGCCAATGTCATGCACATCGCCTTTGACGGTTGCCATGATGATGGTGCCATTGTCGCTGGTGTTGCCTTTTTGTTCTTCAATAAGTGGTAATAACCATGCCACGGCTTTTTTCATAACACGTGCGGATTTAACCACTTGCGGTAAGAACATTTTGCCATCACCAAACAAATCTCCTACTTGGTTCATGCCAGTCATTAATGGTCCTTCGATCACCCCTAGAGGGTCATTGAGGTGTATGTAGGCATCTTCGGTGTCTTGGTCAATAAATTCTGTTATGCCATGGACTAAAGCGTAAGATAAGCGTTCTTGAATCGGCAATTTGCGCCATTTGTTGTCGGCTTGTTTCTGCTTTTTGCCTTCTATACCACTGGCAATATCCATTAAGCGTTCGGTGGCATCATCACGGCGGTTAAAGAGTAAATCTTCGATGCGTTCTTTTACTTTTGCATCAATGTCATCGTATAAAGTCAACATGCCAGGGTTAACAATGCCCATATCCATACCCGCTTTGATGGCGTGGTATAAAAATACCGAATGTATCGCTTCACGCAGTGGATTGTTGCCACGGAATGAAAAAGAGATATTGGAGACACCGCCGGATATATGGCACAAAGGCATTTCTTGTTTTATAACACGCGTGGCTTCGATAAAATCAATGCCGTAGTTGGCGTGTTCAGATAATCCTGTGCCAATTGCAAAAATATTGGGGTCAAAAATAATGTCTTCCGGTAAGAAACCGACTTTATTAACTAAAACATCATAACTGCGTCGACAAATTTCAATTTTCCGTTGTTTTGTATCGGCTTGCCCTGTTTCATCAAATGCCATGACTATCACGGCAGCGCCGTATTTTTGGATGGTTTTGGCCTGTCTGATAAAGTTTTCTTCACCTTCCTTGAGTGAAATGGAATTAACCACACCTTTGCCCTGAATATGGCGCAAACCGACTTCTAAGACTTCCCACTTGGATGAGTCTAACATCACAGGTACTTTGGCAATATCGGGTTCGGTAGCGATGATATTTAAAAATTCGCGCATCACGGCTTTGGCATCAATTAAACCTTCATCCATGTTGATGTCAATGATTTGTGCACCATTTTCGACTTGGTCAAGGGCGACTTGAACGGCTTCTTCGTAACTCTCTTCTTTAATCAATCTTTTGAATTTAAGTGAACCTGTAACATTGGTACGTTCACCTACGTTGATGAAGTTTAAATCATCGGTGATGTTAAAGGCTTCCAATCCTGCCAGTCGGGTGATGGGTTTTAATTGAGGAAGAACTCGTGGTGTTTTGCCTTGCATGGTTTTGGCGAGCACATCAATATGCTTTGGTGTGGTGCCACAACATCCTCCGATGATATTAATCTGCCCAGCATCGGCCCATTGCTCGATAATTTGTGCCATTTCTTCTGGTGTTTCATCGTATTCCCCTAGTTCATTGGGTAAGCCTGCATTTGGGTGTACACTAACAAAGCATTCGCAAATTTGGGAAAGTTCTTGCACATAGGGACGCAGTTCATCGGCACCGAGTGCACAATTTAAGCCTATGGATAAGGGTTTGATATGGCGAACAGAGTTGTAAAACGCTTCATTGGTTTGACCTGACAAGGTGCGACCGCTGGCATCGACAATTGTGCCAGAAATCATGATGGCAATGTCTTCATCGCGCTCATCTAATACTTCAGAAATGGCGAATAGGGCAGCTTTACAATTCAAAGTATCAAATATCGTTTCGACCATGAGTAAATCTGCACCACCATCAAGCAAGGCATTAGCGCATTCGATGTAGTTATCGACCAGTTCTTGAAAAGTCACATTACGAAAACCCGGGCGATTGATATCTGGTGAAATAGAAGCCGTACGGTTTGTTGGCCCAAGTACACCAACTACGAAACGTGGTTTTTCGGGAGTGGAATATTCTACGCATGCTTGTTTGGCTAGCTTGGCAGATTCAAAATTAATTTTGTAATTTTGATCTTCCATACCATAATCGGCTTGAGCTATTTGAGTGGCGTTAAATGTATTGGTTTCGAGTAAATCCGAACCTGCTGCCAAGTTTTTGCGGTGAATATCTAAAATGGCTTTGGGTTGTGTTAATGAAAGTAAGTCATTATCGCCCTTGAGCGGCATTTCATGGTTAGTAAAGAGGTCACCACGGAAGTCACTTTCGGTAAATTTATGTGCCTGAATCATGGTTCCCATTGCAGAGTCTAACAATAAGATGCGTTGTTTTAGGAGTTGAGTGAGTTGTTGTTTAATGTTCATGGTTTTCTATGATGGACAAGACCCATCTACGGTTTTATGGCTTCTAATGTAATGACTGCAAAATGTGGTTTGCGGTTTTCTTTTGAGGTGACTTTAACCTTAATATCAGTTAACCCTGCATTTTTGGCAAATTGCTCCAGTTCCTTAGGTGTAAATCCATTATTTAGGTGTCCAAAATCATTAACTATATCGGTGTGATTGTGTTTGGCTAATGTTGAAATTAATATTTTTCCACTGGGTTTTAATCTCAAACTGGCTTGCTCAAGGGCTAATTGTGGGTTTTTTGAATAGGTTAAAACATGTAATAAGAATACAGTATCAAAAATATCTGTCAAATTTAAATTATGCATGTCTGCTACTTGGTAACTGATGTTTTTAGCGTGTGATAAGCGTTTTTGTGCTTCTTTTATAACCTTTTCACTGCTGTCAACGCATGTATAGGTTTGTGCGCGTTGGTGTAATAGCTCGGCTAATACACCATCACCTGAGCCAATATCAAGGACATCACCTAAATCTAATAAATAACTTATTGCACGGGTTGTTGCTTCCCACGATCGGCCTGGAGAGTATTGACGTTCCATATCGCCCGCCACCGAATCCACCCAGTTTTTATTCTTTGCTCGTTCAGATAAGACAAGTTTTAAACGTATTTCATCTTGTTTGACTAAGGAGTCGTCTTGGCCTTCTTGAATTAAACTATCCCAGAGACTTTTGTGCTTTTCAGAGATGAAGGATAAATTGAGGCGATAATAAGTCGATACACCATCTTTTCTTCCTAAAACAAAACGTTGTTCTTTGAGCTTGGCTAGGTGTGTCGAAATCCTTGGTTGTGCTAATTGCAATGTAGCACAGAGTTCTGCCACTGTTAACTCATTGTCTTGTAACAATAAAAGCAAGCGTAAACGTGTTTCATCAGCTAGTAATTTAAATACTTGTGCAATATTCATCTTTATATCTTGATTTAGAGATGTCTTAATTTTAACTAACTAACTCATCGGGTCAAGATAATAGGGTGATTATTTAATTTAATGGCGCTTATATCTTAGTTTTTGACCATTTGCTTCGCCTTTGAGTTTATTGTTATTCCATTTAAGTTCACCATTGACCCATGTTTTTTCAATTGATGTTGAAAAAGTCTGGCCATCATAAGGTGTCCAGCCACAGCGATAAAGCATTGATTTATGTGAAATAGTGTGTTCTTTGTTCATATCTACTAAGACTAAATCAGCGAAATAACCTTCACGAATGTAACCACGTTTTTTAACGTGAAAAAGATCGGCAACATTATGAGCTGTTTTTTGTACAATTTTTTCAATCGTAAACTTACCTTGATTTACTTGAGTTAATAAACTACTTAATGCCGTTTGCACCAATGGCAAACCAGATGGTGCTTTAAAATATTTGTTGTGTTTTTCTTCCCAAGTATGTGGTGCATGGTCTGTGGCTATAACATCAAGATTTCCATGGTTTATGCCATCAATAATCGCTAACTTATCAGAGCGTTGTTTAATAGCTGGATTGCATTTGATTAAGGCTCCTAACTGGTCATAATCATGGTCATCAAACCAAGTAAAGTGAACGCAAGCTTCGGCAGTAATTTGCTTTTGTTCTAATGGCAGTTGTTTAAATAAAGCCACTTCTTCGGCTGTAGAAATATGCAAGACATGTAGCTTAGATCCGTGTTTTTGCGCCAGTGACATAGCCATATTTGTAGATGCTATACAGGCTTCACGCGATCGAATCAAGCCATGTTGGTTAATTGGCACATCTTTACCATATTTTTCTCGGGCTAACAGTTCATTTTTGGTAATAATTGGTGTGCTTTCGCAATGTGTGGCTATGAGAAGGGGCGCGTGTTTAAAAATCTTGTTGAGTGTTTTCTCATTATCCACCAACATATTACCAGTTGAAGCTCCCATAAAAACCTTAACGCCACATATTAAACTGGTGTCAATTGATTTAATATCTTCAATATTGTCATTGGTGGCACCAAGGTAAAAACCATAGTTACAATGCGAATGACCAGCAATTAAATTGTGTTTGTCAATAATGGCTTGTTCGGTGATGGTTAAAGGTGATGTATTGGGCATATCCATGACAGAGGTAATGCCTCCAGCAACAGCTGCGGCTGATTCAGTGATGAATTTGCCTTTATCAGGCATGCCAGGTTCTCTAAAGTGGACTTGGTCGTCTATCATGCCAGGTAAAAGATACATGCCATTGGCATCAATAACTTTATCAGTGTCTTTAATGGTTAGATTGTTTCCAATTTCAAGAATTTTGTCACCTTTAATGATTATGTCAGATTCAAAAATCTGCATTTCATTAACGATTTTTGCATTTTTTATGACGGTTCTACTCATGGTTATGCTCACATTTGTTTGGTTTGTTGTTTCGCTCAGGTACATGATCTATACCACCTTCGCAACCTGGGTGACAACGCCCAAGTCGTTTGATGCCTAGACCAATCCCTTTAAACACACCAAAGCGTTCAATCGCAGACATCATATACTCAGAACAACTGGGATAATACCGACAGTTGTTACCAAATAGAGGGCTAATAAAATACTTATAGCCCTTGAGAATTTGAATAAAAATAAATTTCATGTGTTTTTTGTAAAATTATGTCTTTTTATTTGCTCTTAACAACTCTTTGCGTTATAAAGAGTCGCCTAAATTTTAGGCAGTAAAAATTTGGGAACTAAATTAACAAATTTCATTCTAACATGGGGTTTAAACTGCACAAATAAATAGGAGAATTTAATGTCAGAAAGAAGCATTAATGATTTGCCAGAGGGTTATGTACCTGAAATTGAGTTAAAAGAAAATTATAAACCTTTATTAAAAGACGAATATATGTGTCCAGAACACATTGAATTTTTTCGTAGAAGATTGGTTCAATGGCAAGAAGACTTAATAAAGGAATCACAAGAAACAATTAGTAATTTACAAGATGAAGTACGTGATATTGGTGATGACGCAGAACGAGCATCTCGCGAAACTGAAAATACTTTAGAACTTAGAACACGAGATCGTTACAGAAAATTATTATCGAAAATCAGTAAAACCTTAGAGTTCATTAAAGATGGTGATTATGGTTATTGTGAAGATACTGGTGAAGAAATTGGACTTAAACGTTTGATGGTTCGACCCATTGCAACCATGACAATTGATGCACAAGAACGTTGGGAATTACGTCAAAAATTACTAAAAGAAGGCAGATAAATAATTATTTAGATTTATAAATATATTGAAAGATAAAAAATTATGGAAACAGCACCGCAACATGCTCAATTAAAAGATTTTAGCTTAAGAACCTCCGAACTTCGGAGGTTTCTTTGACTATGACGTCAAAAAAGAAAAGCTCGAAGAAGTTAATTTAGAACTCGAAAGCCCTGATGTTTGGAATAATCCAGAACATGCACAAGCTTTAGGAAAAGAACGCTCATCCCTAGAAGAAATTGTCAGCACTATTGATTCATTAGACTCTGGCATTGCTGACGCAAAAGATTTTTTGGAAATGGCAGAATCAGATAATGACGAAGACACCTATCAGATTGTTGTTCAAGATTTAGCTAAATTACAAAAAACTTTAGAAAAACTCGAATTTAAAAAGATGTTTTCTCATCCTATGGACCCTAATAATTGTTTTGTGGATATTCAATCGGGTTCTGGTGGTACTGAAGCACAAGATTGGGCAGAGATGATTTTACGTATGTTCTTGCGTTATTGTGAGAAAAAAGACTTCAAAACAAAATTGTTAGAATGTTCTGCTGGCGATGTTGCTGGAATTAAATCAGCAACAATCGAAGTGCAAGGTGAATATGCTTATGGCTGGCTACGTACAGAAATAGGCGTTCATCGTTTGGTTCGAAAATCACCCTTTGATTCAAGTAACAAACGCCACACCAGTTTTGCCGCTGTTTTTGTCTCACCTGAAATAGATGATGATATTGATATTGAAATAAATCCAGCAGATTTACGCATTGATGTTTATCGTGCATCTGGAGCTGGAGGTCAGCACGTTAATAGGACTGAGTCAGCTGTTCGAATTACTCACAATCCAACTAATACAGTTGTGCAATGCCAAGATGATAGATCGCAGCATAAAAATAAGGCATCAGCAATGAAACAATTAAAAGCTAAGCTTTATGAGTTAGAAATGCAAAAAAGAAGAGATGAGTCTCAAACAACAGAAGATTCAAAAGCGGATGTGGGCTGGGGTTCTCAAATTCGTTCCTATGTATTGGATCAGTCACGTATTAAAGACTTACGCACAGGAGTTGAAAATACTAGTACACAGTCTGTGCTTGATGGCGATTTGGATAAATTTATTATTGCCAGTTTAAAGCAGGATTTATAAAAAAACCTGAAATGAGTTAAGTGAGACAAAACCTGAATATGAAACCATATTCAGGTTTTATTTTGCTTTCTATGTTATGCAAATACTTCTTTTATACCGTATGTGTAAAATGCACTTCCGGTTCTAAGCTAGCGTCCTCTGCAAAAGGCAATTTAGGTGATTTTTTATCACCATAATCTCCAGGAGCGACACTGTTATCAATAAGGGAGTCAGGAAAAATTCCTAAATGGATATAGGTGTTTGTCGCTAATTGACTACAAAAGAATGTTTTTTGATTAGCTCTTTTCCCAGCTTTTCCATCAAGATAATTTTTGGCCATATTTTCTAGAGTGGGAAATGAACGTCCATCAACAGAACGCATGAAACTTTCTAATTGAGGCATTAAATCTGTAATCTTTGAATAATCTAATTTTCTCCATGAGTAAGTATAATGTTCCCCTTTTTTATTGGTCCGACTAGCCGTTAAATCTAGTACACTCTGCAAGTTCATCAAATGAACTCCTGGGTGTAAGCCTTCGTTTAAAAAGTCTTTGATTGTAGTGATTTCATCACTAGACCAAAGTAATGGCTGATCAGAAAGTTCTGGTATCTTCATTACCATTGCAACGTGAGAATAGGGTGAGTCATCGACAAATTCAATGATTTCGCTTTCAATACCAAAGCCATGAAAAAGTATTAGGTCGCCAGTAGATAGGTGTGAAATAATTTCTTTTAGTGTTGTCATATTTTTATTATAATTTTAATGAATTATTAACATACTTGATTATTCTTTAAATTTCAATAGAATAGAATGAATAAGGAAACTAAAATAAGAATAATATAAGAGACCTTTGTATAACTCTGGGACGATGGAAAAAAGAATGAAAAAAACTCCAATCAAGGCAAAAAATGAGTTAAATAGCTCGCTATTTGTGAGTTTTTTAACGCAGAGTGGTGTTTTTTGTAACTTTTTTACACGTTCCACGGGTTGTGCAAAGATCTCTAGAATGAATAAATACAAAGCAAATGGAATAAAGCGATTAAAGTTATTATGCTTGTATTTTGTTATTCTCTTTGTTTTAACAGCTTGTGATTATGCTTATAAACCTAATGATCTTGATCAGATTGTTATTGAAATTTCTCCTATAGATGTTAAGCAGCAAAGTGTTCAGAATTCTGATATAGCTAATCTTAATTTCAAGCCATTCAAAAATGGCTCGTTGGTCAATTTTAAAAATAGCCATAACATTTTTAAAATTCATCTGAAACCACAAACGCATGAACCTCAGACTTTATTGATTCTTCCTCATTATTTCGATGATGTTTATTATTTTAATGACAATTTTAAACTAATTGATAGGATTACAAAAAATGCATATAAAGAAAATAGAAGTTATTCAAGTAATCTTCTAGCTTTTGATGTTTCCAAGGAGTCTTTTTATATAGTAATTTTCAATAAATCAAAAAGGAAAGTGCTGTTTTCTGTAGAAAACAGTTTGAAGGTTAAGAGTTATGACCAGAAACTTAGCTTTACCTTTGTTGCTGTTTATACAGCAATATTGACTTTATTTGTGATTAATGTCATCTTTTTTTATTTTTTAAGAAAAATTAATTATCTCTATTATGCTTTGTATTTGTTTTTCTCTTTATTTGCACTATTATTTCAAGAAGGGTTTATTGCTTATTTTCCAACTCTTTCTCAGCCAGTTTTGGGAATATACACGCAAGCATTTTGGTTAAAGTTACCGACCGTTTTCTTTTTATTATTCATTTTTAATTTTTTGGAACTGAAAAAACATTCAAAATTTGATTATAAATTAATGCAAACACTATTTGTTGTTGATATTTTAATGCTTGTTTTAGCCGTCTTTTTACATCTTTCAGGACTTAACTCTATTTCAAATTACTATTCACTAGTTATTAATCTTTATAGTTTAATAGGGATTGTCATATTATTTTATATTTCTATTAAGTACACTTCGCTAAAAGTGCCAATGGCAAAATATTTATTATTTGGCTGGTTAGCTTATTATGGCACATTGGTAATTCGGGTTTTTTATGCATTGGATGTGGAACCATTGGCTTTTTGGATGCCACGAGCTTTTGAATTTGGATTATTGATAAATGCACTTGCTTTGTCATTTGGTTTGGCTGATCAAACGTTGAATTTGATTAAGGAAAAGGATTTGGACCGACAAAAAATTGCACTAAAGGAAAGGGCGCTATTTTGTAATGAGTTGGTTAAGTCCTTCCAAGTAAGAACAAATAAGACAATAGGGAAATATTATGGAAACCAAAAGTTGCTAGATAGAATTATAAATAAATCATTTGTATCATCAATTATGCAATTAATTGATGTGAAAGATGTTTTTTATATATACGAATACAATACCAAGTTAGGTTTTCAAAAAATATCGCGTAATAAAATAGGTTTTAATATTACACACTATGTTGAAGATAATAAAGTGCTGCTCAATACAGTTTGTGATAGAAATAAAGCGGTACTAAATGTAACAAATTTAAGAGATTTTGGTGAATTGCCATTTATTATTATTCCAATAAGTGACCATAAGTACGATAATTTATGTTTATTTTTAACCATTCCAACTTATGAGATAATTAACCCTGAAATCATAGATGACCTCAATCAATTTGCTAATGATATGACAATTGCATTGATAGAAGCACGAAAGTTCAAGCAAACAACAGATGCGGCACGATTTGATGGTTTGACTCACTTGTTAAATAGAAAATCTATAACCGAAAAACTCAATGAAATTATTAACTTGGCACAAATTAATGCCAATACAGTAACATTTGCTTTTATAGATATTGATGATTTTAAAAACATAAATGACGTTCATGGCCATGATGTGGGTGATGATTGTTTGGTTTTCTTAAGTGAACAAATGAGAAAACAGTTTAATGAAAATTGCTATACTGGTCGTTTTGGTGGTGATGAATTTATTGTTTTAATTAATAATTTACCCCAAAAAGAGGTGGAAAATAAATTCAAGAAATTATTTAAGTTTCTAAATAACAACAAGATTAAAGGGATTGAATTGCGAATCTCTATTGGTATTGCAACAGCAACGCCTGAAAATAATTTGTTTGATGTTAAAAAGCTAATGAAAGCAGCAGATGTTTCATTGTATGAGTCAAAGCAAAAGGGAAAAAATCAATTAACCTTCTCAAAATGGAGTAATCAGGCAAAGATTTTGTGATGTTATGGAGAGAAAGGAATACCAAAACTTATTGATAAACAAGTGACTATTATTCAATTGAAAGAAAAGTACCCCCAAATATACCCCTTTTTTTTGGTTGTACCCATGAGAATATTTAAACAACGCAAGCTGCCATGTGATGGACATGTTTTGTTGGAGTGTTTGCTAATGAGGGAGGGATGTATTGAAAACGTCCTGTTTTCATCGCTTCGCGACGCCGATGGCGATAAAAAATGTTCCAGACATTTGTTCGAACACTCGGGTTCTCATGCCAACCCTAATAGCATTATCAAACAGACCAAAAAGACGTCAGTTTAATAATGGCGGTGAGAGAGGGATTCGAACCCTCGATACGTTTCCGTATACACACTTTCCAGGCGTGCGCCTTCGACCACTCGGCCACCTCACCATGTTTTTATTACTACTGCTTTCTATGAGGAGCGAGATATTAACTGATTGTTTGTTGCTTATCAAGATTTTCAAATAATATGTGACTATTTACCTATTGTTTCATTTATCAAGAAGGTATAAAATCGCAATCAAAATTAGTTAAGAGAATATTTCATGAAATTATATAAAAGTATGGGTTTGGTTTTTAGTGTGGCTTTAGTTGTTGGTTGTTCGGCAAATAATGTTGCAAATCATAAAGTAAAAGATAATAAAACAACAAAGCAGGCACAGCAAAGCAGTGATAAAATTTTTAGTATGCCGTATGTTATGCGTGATTTGGATAATGGTTTACGAGTGATTGTATTAAAAACAGATTACCCTGAGGTTGTTTCGGTACAAATTCCTGTACAAACTGGTTCTCGTAATGAGGTAGAAGAGGGCAAATCAGGCTTTGCTCACTTTTTTGAGCACATGATGTTTCATGGAACGAAAAATTACACTGCGGATACTTATGGTGCGATGCTTAAAGACATTGGTGCCGATCAAAATGCCTATACTACGGATGATTACACCAATTATCATACAACTATCACTAAAGATGGTTTGGAAACATTGTTAAAGTTAGAAGCTGATAGGTTTCAAAACTTGGAATACACTGAAGCAGAGTTTAGAAATGAAGCTTTAGCAGTCAAGGGTGAGTACTTAAAAAATTCAGCCAATCCATTTTCTAAACTACGTGAGACTATTCGTGACAATGCTTTTTCAACACATACTTATAAGCATACGACAATGGGCTTTTTTAGAGATATTGAAAACATGCCTAATCAGTACGAATATTCACACCAGTTTTTTGATCGTTGGTATCGCCCGGAATACTCATCAGTGATAGTTGTGGGTGATGTGGATGTGGAAAAAACCTTTGCTTTGGTTGAAAAGTATTTTGCCTCTTGGCAACGTGGGTCATTTAAGACCAATATTCCAACTGAGCCACAGGCAACTGGTCAAGTGTATAAACATGTCAAGTGGGACTCTCCTACACAACCATGGTTCACATTAGCTTTTCATGGGCCAGCTGATTCTGGTGAAACGATTGATAAAGAAGCGTTAGATTTATTAACACAAATATACTTTGGTAGAACTTCTGAGGTTTATCAAGAATTAGTCACCAATAAGCAATTAGCCGATCAATTTTATGCTTTTACTCCTTCCAAAAAAGACCCTGGTCTGATTTATTTTGCAGCACGTTTAACTGATGAAAAGAATTTTAAACCAGTTAAAGATGCCATTGTGGCAACAATTGTTAAAGCACGCAGTGAATTGGTAGAAAAATCAAAACTTGATGATTTGAAGTCGGCTTCTCGTTATGGGTTTGCTACAACACTAGATAACTCTGAAACTATTGCCGACATTATGGCAAGCGTAGTTCAAAGAAATCGCGACCCAGAATTGATTAATAAGCAATTTGCACTATTAAAGAAAGTAACACCTGCTGATGTTAAAATGGTGGCCAATAAATACTTGGTCGATGATGGGCGAGTGATGGTTAGTTTAGCGCAAATGGATAAGGTTGAAGGACTTGGAAATGATTTTAATCTTACATCACTTGTCGAGGATGCCAATAAGGTACAAGAACCTCAATTTAAGGTGCTTGATAAAAGAAACCAAAGTCCTATTGTTGATTTGAATTTATTATTCAATACAGGCCCAGCTTTTGAAGATAGTACAAAAAATGGTGTAGCAGTTTTAACTGCGAGTATGCTGACTGATGGTGGTTCAAAATTACATTCTTCAACTGAAATCAATAAACTTATGCTACCAATGGCGGCAGGATTCTGGAGCCAGACGGATAAAGAAATGATGAGTTTTAGAGGGCGTGTGCATCAAGAAAAAGCCAAAGAATGGTTAAATCTAGTTCTTGAGTCGCTATTGAAACCAGGGTTTAGAGAAGATGATTTTAAACGGCTAAAACAAGAACAAATCAATGCCATCAAAACCGATTTGAAAGGCAATAATGATGAGGAATTGGGTAAAGAGGTGCTGTACAGTAAACTTTATCACGGACACCCTTATGAAACGACTAATTTAGGGGATTTGTCTGAATTAGAAAGTGTGACATTGGACGATGTTAAAAATTTCTATGATACTCAATTAACTCAAATGAATCTAACTATTGGTGTGACTGGAAATTTATCAGATGAATTGTTTTTAGAATTAAAAACGCAGCTTAACAAAAAATTAGCTGTTGGAACTAAAGCGAATACTAAAGTGGCAAAAGCGCCTATATTATTGAAACATCCTGTAACCATTGTAGAAAAAGAAACCTTGGCAACAGCTGTGTCATTTGGTTTTCCAATTGATATTACTCGTGCTGACAAAGATTTTGTTGCCTTATGGTTAGTGCGTTCATATTTGGGAGAACATCGCAATTCAAATAGTCATCTTTACAGTGAAATCCGTGAAAAACGTGGCATGAATTATGGTGATTATGCTTATATTGAGTACTTTCCTCGTGGAATGTATCTGACTCAACCAGATGCAAATTTAGGTCGCAGTTCACAAATATTTCAAGTGTGGTTGCGCCCGTTACGTACCAATAATGATGCTCATTTTGCAACACGTACTGCAATGTATGAATTGCATCATTTGATTAAACATGGTTTGACAGCAGAGCAGTTCGAGAGCACACGTAACTATTTGGATAAATATGCTGGATTGTTGGTTAAGAGCCAAGATAGAATCTTGGGTTATGCCTTAGATAGCGAGTATTATGGTATCCCGCAATGGACAAAATACATTAAAGAAGGCTTAGCAAGTCTAACGCTGGATGAAGTTAATATGGTTATTAAAAAGTATTTGCAAGAAGATAATATTCAGTTCGTATTTATCACCAAAGACGCTAAAGACATGAAAAAACGTCTGATTTCAGGTCAAGAGTCTCCCATGAAATACAATTCAGAGAAAGATGAAAAGCTGTTGAAAAAAGACAAGTTTTTACAGAAATTCCCATTGTATATTGATGAAGATGAAGTGGAAATTATCTCAGTTGATCAGGTGTTTGAATAAATATTTCAGGTTTTCTTATTTCTAAAATAACCTAACCCTGATATTTAACTGTCAGGGTTTTTTGTTATTAATTTCTTTATTGGTAAGACATTTGACTATTCTAGAATGGCCAATAAATATGTTAGACTAGTTAGAAAAGAAAGTTTGATTGGAAACAATTAATCTAAGAGTAATTTACTTGATTGAAGCAATTAAAAGATAAGTTGTAAAAGATTAAAATGTTCGTATAATCATGAATGAACTAATATTTATCTCTTTCAATGACATCTATAGAAAACATCACCCAACATATTATCGCTTATTCTGAAGGGGATATCGTTGAGTTGGGTTTTATTGTTGATGCATTGTACAAAGAATTGTGCTTAGTTGCCCAGTCACAAATTAATAAACTAGGTTCAAGAGAAGTCTCGCCACAAGAACTGGTGCACGAAGTCTATTTGAAGTTTTCAAAATCATTTACTATCAATGCCAATTGCCGCAGACATTTTTTAGCCATTGCTGCCAATGCTATGCGTTATTTAATTATTGACCAAATAAGAGCAGACAATAGTCAAAAACGAGGTGTGAATTTTTGTGCGACCACATTGTCTGATAGTAAACTTCCTATTTATGATAATGCCAAAGAAATACTATATGTTCATGAAGGCATAGAAAAATTAAGGGGTATAGATGAAAAACTAGCCATTACGGTGGAATGTAAATATTTTGCAGGTTATTCTGAAATTGAAACAGCGCAAGCACTAAATGTCAATGTAAGGACTGTTAGACGTTACTGGAAACGTTCAAAAAAATGGTTGGCTATTGAATTTAGTCAAGACTTGTAGGCAGTGTAAGAATCATAATATGTCAGATACCAAAGTTAACCAACTGCTAAAAAAAGCACTGTTTTTAGAAACGCATGAACGCACTGCCTTTTTAGAGCAGTTAGAAGAAGGTGAACTCAAACAAAAACTGACATTGCTTTTAAATGATGATATAGAACTAACACAATTTGTATTAAAAACATCATATGGCGCACAAGCTTTAGGCAAACACCAAATTAAAGACTTAAAACCAGGTGATAAGGTTAAGCAATTTACAATTATTAAGCTCATTGCTAAAGGAGGGATGGGTTCGGTATATTTGGCATACGATGAAAAGCTCAAGCGTAATGTGGCAATAAAAACCATTCGATCAGAGTACATTAAAAATAAAGCAACTCAACAACGATTCAAACAAGAAGCTCAAATACTATCACAAATTAATCACCCCTCTATTTGCCAAATATACGAATATATTGATTATGATGGTGGTGATATGTTAGTACTTGAATTGGTCGATGGCATTACATTAAGTAACATGGAATTATCTGACCATGAAAAATTAGAGGTGTTTATTCAAATAGCCTCGGCTTTAGAAGTAGCCCATAAAAAAGATGTTATCCATCGTGACTTAAAGCCCGATAATATCATGTGTGATAAAAACAATAAAATAAAAGTATTGGATTTTGGTATTGCAAAATCAACAGTTGTGAAATCACCTAAGTCAGTTATTCGTGAAGAAGAAATAAAGAATATCGACAAGCCATTAACCAAAATGGGAACTTTGATGGGAACATTGTTGTATATGAGTCCAGAACAAGCACAAGGAAAAGAAGTCACTAAAGCTAGTGATATTTATTCTCTTGGTATCATTATGCAAGAAATATTAACAGGTGTTGCAGTTTATGATTTAGCAAATGCTGAAGATTTAAAACAACAAGTTATTCAGGCAAAAAAAATTAATATAGGCTTCATTCCTAGAGTTTTTCAAAGTCTAATTGCATCATTAACTCATAGAAACCCAAATAAAAGACTCTCTGCTCAAGAGTTAAAACAATCATTATTAGAAATAAAACAAGCACCACAATTAAAAAAACGAAAGTTAAGAAACTCCATGATTGCATTATCAGTAATAAGCTTAATTTTAATACTAGCGTATCAATGGTATGATTTTAATCACCAACAGAATAAAACCTTATTCATTAGTAGTATTAATAATGATGCATCTGAAATTATCTCTACATGGAAAAATATCTATACATTACCATTGCATAATATCAAAAACGATGTACAAAATTTATTGGATGTAAAAGAGGGTATATTCTTAAAAATTGACTCTTCAGATTTATTGACAATTGACGAAAAAAAATTACTTCAGGGTAGAGTCTACTGGAGCAATCGAGAGTATAAAAAAGCATTGCCTCTATTAGAAGGTGCTTGGAAATCTGGTATTAAAACTGTTAAATTAGCTAGAGAGCTGGCATTAAATAATCTTATGGTTTATTTTTTGGAAGCCAAAAAATTTGTGAATGAAAATGCCTATAAGGATGAAAAATATTTTAGTAAAATTGAAAATCTTTATATTAAGAGTGCAGAGAATTATATTAAATTTTTGGGGGGAGAATTTGAAGAATATTCTATAACAAATGCTTTAATGATGTGGTATAAAAAGGATGATCAGAAAGCAATAAATATACTTAAGCATATTACAGAAAATAAAAATTGGGATTTTGAAGCTTTTCAAATTCATGGTGAAATAATCGCAACAATTGGCATGAATCACCTTAGAAAAGGTAATATGGAAACAGGCAATGAATATTTGCAAAAAGCAAAAAAAGTATATTACCAATCTAGTATAAGAGGAAGAAGTTTTGTAACTGCATATTTAAGAATATGTGATATGAGTTCAGCTCAATTACAAAAAACAGTTGATGTTTATGGCGATAAAGCCTCCGCGTTTTTTCAAGAAACCGTAAAAAATTGTGAATTTGCGGTTAATATTAATGACAATAATAGAGCGATAAATACTTTAGCAGTAGCATATAATAGATATGGATTTTCATTAATTAAGAGAGGAGAAAATCCATTAGAATATTTGAATAAATCAATTAAATATAGCAATGAAATCGATCAAAGTTTCCGTAAATATTTTATGATGGCAGTTTCCTTTACTTACAAAGGTTTATACAAAAACAATATTGGAGGCAACCCTTTAAGTGACTTTGATAAGGCAATAAAATATAACTTAAAATCAATTTCTTCGGCCAACAAAAAACTCGATATCAATTTTTCAAATATAATGTATATTCATTTAATGAAATTATGGTATGAATTTAATTTGGGAATAAGTCCCAATGATGGCATACAAGAAATATTGAATCTTAATGAGAAATCGATAAAATCCGCTTCCTCAGTGGTGGCACTAAATAATTCAGTTGTCTACCGAAACTCAATAATAGCAAATGCTTATTTAACAAAAGCCCAGTACCTAAATTTAAAAGATGAAGATCCAGTAGTAGTATTGGATTTCATCAAAGATAATTTTGCTAAAATTAAAAAAGTAACAGATGAGGATTTGATAATAGATAATGTATTGGTGGATACTTATAATGAGATTATTAGCTATAACCTCAAACACAGTAAAAGTTCATTAAATGAATTTAATCACGCACTCAGTTTAATCAATAACTGTATTGAAAAAACACCTAGCAATGATAGTGTTATTACTTCAAAAGCTCAATTATTAATTAATCAACAACTTATAGTTAAAAGGGACAATAAAGACAGTGAATTAAATTTTGATTCTCCGCTTGAATTACTTAAGCGGGCAAACATCATTAACCCAAACTCAGATTCTACCCATACTCAAATTTCAGAACTTTATTATTTAATAGCAGAAAACTCATCATCTCAAGAGGAAATAAAGAAAGCATTGAATCTTGGCATAATTCAATCAGATACAGCTTTAACAATAAATCCAAACTTTCCTTTTGCATTTTCTTCAAAAGCAAAATTAATAAAATTGGGTATAGACACAGGTATATTTTCCCAACATAGGCAACAAGAAGTTAATGAACTTTTCTTAAAGGCAAACAAGTTGAACCCGTTACTGAAAATTCCTAAATAAATTTAATTGTAAAAAATACTTGTTTCATTTAGCTACTTTAAAAATAGTATTTAGTTATGAATTACAGGCATGTTTCAGTTGTAGAAATAACAACTTATTTGGAAACTTTATTCTTAATAGCAATTAAAATAGCCAATACAAAAAATGCGCCTGGTGGCAGTATCGCAATTAAAAACCCTTGGTAATCGTCGAATATTTGCCATTGTATCTTATTACCAAAGTCACCAAAGAGTAAATGAGCTTGATTAAATAGGCTGCCGTTGCCGAGGATCTCGCGGATTGCTCCAATTATGACCAAAACAAGTGCAAAGCCTAACCCCGTGAAAAAGCCATCTTTAATGGCAAGCCATACGGAGTTTTTGGATGCAAAGCTTTCGGCGCGTGCCATGATGATACAGTTGGTGACGATAAGTGGTATGAAAATACCAAGAATTAAATACAATTCGTGGAAGTAAGCATTCATAAACATTTCCAATGCTGTCACAACACTAGCGATGATGAGTACGAAGAGCGAGATGCGAATTTCTTTGCTGATAATAGGTTTGATGGCAGAGACAAGTGCATTGGTTAGAGTTAAGGTAAATACTGTGGCAATGGCAAGTCCCAAAGCGTTGACTACGGAGTTGGAAACTGCCAAAAGAGGACATAGCCCTAAAAGTTGCACCAATGCGGCATTGTCATCAATGATGCGTTTACGTATAAATCCACTCATTCTATTTCTCCATTAGTTAGCTTGGTGTAGGATTTTTGAAAAAGTAATGCTTGCTTGATGGCGGCAACAACAGCTCTTGGAGTGATGGTTGCACCTGTAATTTGGTCAAATTGACCACCGTCACGTTTGACTTTCCAGTTTTTTTCGCGAATTTCTTTGAGTGAAAGTGTGGGAAATTGCTTGAGCCAATTACTTTTGTTGGCTTGAATTAAATCACCAAGTCCAGGTGTTTCGTGTTGTTCTAAAATTTTGACAGCAGTTATTTTACCATTGTTTTTTATGCCAACCATTAAGTCAATATCACCTGAATAACCATTGCGAGCGGTGACAGGTACTGCCAAAACGGTGGTTGTACCGTTTAATGTGCCGATGTACAAGGCTTGTTCTTTGCGGTGCCCTAATAGTTTTGGACGGTTGATTAATGATGCGTCTTGAGTCAAATCGTTATCGTGTAATTCATCAGGAATCAAATCTTTTAAGCTTTCTAATAATAGTGTTTTCTTTTGCTCAGCGATTTTGTCACGTGTGGCATTTTCGCTAAATATAATTAAGCCACTAGTTAAGAATGTCACCATGGCTAAAACCAGAGGGATTTTGATAAAGCTGCTCACTAGTTTGTCCTTATAAGTGTTGTCATACTCGCGAAGACGGGTATCCAGAGTTTTAAATAGGACTGGATTCTCGTTTTCACGGGGATGACAATAATAGAATTTAATGTGATTAATTTCATTTGTCTTTTTGTCCAAAAGCTTTGGGAATAGTCAAACGATCAATCAACGGTGCTGACATGTTCATTATTAATATACCAAAAGCCACGCCATCTGGGAAGTTGCCAAATTCGCGGACTAAGATGGTCATTATGGCAACACCTGCACCAAAGATGAGTTGTCCTTTGTGTGATGAACAACCAGAGGTTGGGTCGGTGGCAATAAAAAAAGCACCAAGCATCAACCCACCTGAAAAAATATGTTGTAATGGTCCGATAAAATTATCAGGGTCAATTAAATAAAAGGGCAGAGAAAAAGCAATGGCTGTTAACAATACAGCGGCTGGTACACGCCAAGTAATAATCTTTTTATAAATTAAAAATAGTCCACCTAGGAAATACATGTTGGCAACCCATTCCCAACCCACTCCTCCAAAATTACCAAAGGCTATCCCTGTTGTGATTTCACTCATCATACTGTCTTGCGAAATACCCGTTTTGATTAAATCCAATGGCGTTGCTTGAGTTAATGTGTCAAAATCAATGGTGCTAGGAAACTGATTAAAAAAGATGGCTTGCAGGTTTTCGACAAAACTCATGGCGTAAGGGCTAATAGAGTGGGGTGGTAACCACATACTCATTGCTTGTGGAAATGAAATCAAAACTACGGCAAACCCCAGCATTGCTGGATTAAATATATTTTGCCCTAAACCACCAAATAAATGTTTGGCAACAACAATAGCAAAAAACATGCCGATAAAGCTAATCCACCATGGAGCAACGGGTGAAATACATAAGGCAAACAACAAGCCAGTAACAAAGGCAGAATAATCCTTGAGAAATAATTTTATTGATTTACCCAACAATTTCAAAGAGATAGCTTCAAAACATAAAGCAAAAATAACAGCTAAAGTTAATTGTATAATAATACCTGTGCCAAAAAAGAACACATGAGCAAGTATGGCAGGAGTAAGGGCAAGACCAAGGGTGAGCATGAGTTTAGCAACACTATTTTTTTTAGGTATATGTGGTGCACTTTGTGTGTTGAAGACTTTATTTTGAGTCATTTTTAGTCTCCAGTTTGGTGTCTTGTCTTGCGGCTTTAGCTTTTTGTATTCGTTCCATTGTGGCACTCAAGTCTTTTTGTATTTTGTCTGTATTAGTGGTTCTGCGTCTAGTTCGTTTACGTTTAGCAGCACGCTCGGCTTTTAAACGCTCCAATCGGGCTTCACGTTGTTCATGCCTGATTTGGGCTTGATCGGATTTTTCACGTTTGTAATCTAAGTATTTTAACTCGGATTTAGCATAACGGTAATAATCAACCAGTTTGATTTGACTTGGGCAAACCCACGCACAAGCGCCACATTCGATGCAATCGAACAAATGATGCTCGCGTGCTTTTTCAAGATTTTCACCTTTGATATACCAATGCAGCTGTTGTGGTAAAAGTCCCGCAGGACAAACGTTGACACATTCCCCGCAACGAATACAAGGCAAGGCATCACCATAGTGCTGAGTGATATTTTTACTGAGTGCCAAGATGCAATTGGTAGTTTTATCAATGCCAGTGGAGCAATCAGGCATAGAGTACCCCATCATTGGTCCACCAATAATTAACCTATGAGTTTTGTCTTTATGAAACTGTGCATGTTGTAGCAAGTGACTCATGGGTGTGCCAATCGCAGTAATAAAGTTTTGCGCCATACCGATACAATCACCAGCAACCGTAACAATTCGTTCAACCAAAGGGCGACCTTCGCTAATAAAATCACTAAGTGCTTTAATAGTACCGACATTTTGTACGATAATGCCAAGGTTTAGGGGTAAACCACCGGAAGGAACTTCTCGCCCAGTTAATACTTTAATCAGTTGTTTTTCGCCACCAGCGGGATAAATAGTAGGAACTTTGGTGACAATAATATTATTTATTTTTCTTTGTTTTATATGTTTTTCAATAGCTGATTTAATATTACCCACTTGATCTTCTAATGCGAAAATGGCTTGACTAGCAGCAGATGCTTTCATCATTAATAAAATGCCACTAATCAAATCTTCAGGATAAGATAACATCAATTGTTCGTCACAAGTGATATACGGCTCACATTCTGCACCGTTGACGATTAAGGTATTAATTTTGGTATCATTTGATGTGTACTTTAAATGTGTTGGGAAACCAGCACCTCCAAGTCCAACAAGACCAGCATTATGTATGCTATCAATAATATCTTTAGCACTAACAGAGTCAATATATGCTTGATTTATTGGTTTTTTATTTAGCAAGACCCATTGTTCTTTGCCATCAGTAGTGATTTCAATAACTGTAGAAATATCAGCCTCAGGACTGGCAGTCGCACGTTGCATGATAGCGGTGATTTCACCTGATGTAGATGCATGAATATATGAGCCGTTGGTAGTATCTGGTTTGGCAATTATTTGTCCTTTTAAGACTTTATCACCGACTTTAACTAGTGCTTTGGCAATATTGCCACGATTAATACGTAAGGAAATGTAAACTTTGTCGGCAATTGGTAAGTGTGACAAGCCATTTTGTAAAGAGTCATTTTTATGGTGTGGAAGTTTAATGCCACCTTGTAATTTGTATAGTTGTTGTGAATTGATAGAGCTTACCATTGTTGTGCCTGCTCAATGGTTGAATAAAGTGCCGGTTTGTCAATACGCTGAACAAACTTTGGCAGTGGAGCTTCAATGGTAATAATGCAATCAACAGGACAGGCAGGAATGCAGAGGTCACAGCCAGTACAGGCATCAATAATTATCGTGTGCATGTGTTTGGCAGCACCAACAATGGCATCAACTGGACAAACTTGAATACATTTTGTGCAACCAATACAGTCTTTTTCGATGATTTCTACCACCATATCAATTTCTTTGGCTTCGCCATTATCTGGATTCAGCTCTATTACTTCTACATCTAATAGTTCTGCTAATTTTTTAACCCCTTCTTCTCCCCCTGGAGGGCATTGGTTTATTTGTGCCTCACCACTTGCTATGGCTTGAGCATAAGGTTTGCAACCTGGATAAGTGCATTGTCCACATTGAGTTTGTGGTAATATCGCATTGATTTGTTCGACAATGGGGTTGCCTTCGACCTTGAATTTTTTCGATACCCACATGACTATCAGCCCAAAGACCAACGACACAAATGAGATAATGATTAAACTAACAAAAGGATTCATTTAACGTACCATTCCACCAAAGCCCATAAACGCAATCGACATAATGCCAGCAGTAACTAGAGCAATAGGTGTGCCTTTAAATGATTCTGGAATATCAGCCATCTCAATACGTTCGCGAACAGCTGAGAATAAAACCAATACCAAGGTGAAGCCAATAGATGCACCAAAGCCGAATACGGCTGATTCGATTAAATTATTTTGTTCTTGAATATTTAGCAATGCGACACCTAAAACTGCACAGTTGGTCGTAATCAATGGCAAGAAAATACCTAAAACCTGATAGAGTAAAGGTGAGGTTTTATGTAAAATCATTTCGGTGACTTGTACAGTTACTGCAATAACTAAGATAAAACTCAAAGTTTTGAGGTATTCGAGCCCAAGAGGAACTAATAAATAAGTGTGGATGAAATAACTTAAGATGGATGATAAAGTCAATACAAAGGTCGTTGCTAAACCCATCCCAAGAGCCGATTGGTATTTGCTAGAAACGCCCATGAATGGACACAAACCCAAAAACTTCACCAATACGAAGTTATTGATGAATACCGCACTAATAAAGATAAAAAATAACCCACTCATAAATTGATATTTAATAAATTGACCGCATATTTTAACGACTATTGAAAACAATAGTATAACATTAGTCAAATATTGAGAATATAAATGAACAATTACGGTACATTAGATGCTTCTTACAAAGCGGCAGGCGAAGAAAAGGGTATTAGAAAATTAGTGGATGATTTTTACCACGAAATGGAAACGCAATCCAAAGGTAAACACATACGTTCCATGCATAAAGATTCATTGGATGTGATTAAGGATAAGTTGTCCTTGTTTTTGATGGGATGGCTTGGTGGTCCACGTAAATATGCAGAGAAATACGGTGGCATTTCTATACCAATGGTGCATAAACATCTTGTTATTAATGAAGAAGAACGCGATGCATGGTTGTTTTGTATGCAACAAGCATTAAAATACCAAGATTATGATGAAGACTTTAAAGAGTATTTACTTATTCAGTTGGCACGTCCAGCGAATCGAATTATGCAAGTTTCACAAGCCAATCACAGTTAAGAAAAATATGAAAATAGCACAAATACCCATAAACAAAACCTGTAAAGAACGTGAAATCCTTAATAATGAATTATCGTTTGATAACAAAAAAATACTCGAATTAGGCTGTGGCAAGGCAAAACTCACACGCATTATTGCGCAAGGTGGCAAGAATGGTGGCAAGAACAGGCATGTCACTGCTACAGAGGTGGATAAAATTCAACATGAGAAAAATTGTGCGATAACAGACTTGCCTAATGTGGATTTTGTTTTTGCAGGCTCTCAAGATTTACCTTTTGAGGATAACAGTTTTGATGTTATTCTTTTGTTTAAATCCTTGCATCATGTGCCGATGGAATACATGGCATCTGCCATGAAGGAAATTGCACGGGTTTTAAAACCTGGTGGTTTGGTTTATATTTCTGAGCCGATTTTTGCAGGTGACTTTAATGATATACTGCGTTTGTTTCATGATGAGCAAGAGGTTAGAGCAGTGGCCTTTGATGCGATTAAAAATTCTGTGAAAGCAGGCGATTTAAAGCTAGTGAAGCAAATTTTCTTCAATACACCACGTAACTATCCTGAATTTAGTGATTTTGAGCAATTAATTATCAATGTTACTCATAGCAATCACCACCTAAGTGATGAATTAATGATAGAAGTTAAAGAAAAATTTATGGCACACATGACGGATACTGGCGCACATTTTGATACGCCAATTCGGGTGGATTTGTTGACTAAGTAAATGAATAAAGTTGATGTCATCATTATAGGTGCTGGAGCTGCTGGTTTGATGACAGCAATCAGTGCAGGCAAACGAAGCAGAAAAGTACTTGTACTTGATCATTCTAATAAAGTGGGCAAGAAAATTTTGATGTCAGGTGGTGGGCGTTGTAATTTTACTAATTATGATATTCAACCTGAAAATTATATTTCACACAATTCACATTTTTGCAAATCAGCATTGAGTCGTTACACGCAATGGGATTTTATTGCTTTGGTTGAAAAGCATGGTATTGCTTATCATGAGAAAACACTAGGTCAATTGTTTTGTGATAATAAATCCAAAGATATTTTAAACATATTATTAGATGAATGTGAACAAGTCAAAGCTACAGTTCGAGACCATTGCAGCATTGAAAAAATAATCAAAGTTGAACAAGGCTTTAAAGTCAAAACCAATCAAGGCAACTATCAATGTCAATCTTTGGTCATTGCCACGGGTGGATTATCCATTCCCAAGATGGGGGCTACAGGATTTGGTTATGAAATTGCCAAACAGTTTGGCATTGATGTTTTACCCACTCAAGCTGCACTTGTGCCATTCACCCTAAATGACAAGATGAAGGCGGATTTTGTCGAATTGTCGGGTACATCAGTTGATGCCATTGTTACGTGTAACAATCAATCATTTCGAGAAAACATCTTGTTTACTCATCGCGGACTAAGTGGTCCTGCGATTTTGCAAATCTCAAGTTATTGGAATCAAGGGGATGATGTCACCATTAATTTATTGCCTGATTGTGATGTTATGAAACTATTAAATAACAATCCAAAGAAACAACTCAACACCGTATTAAATGATTGTTTTAGCAAAAAACTAGCCCAAACATTATGTCATTTGTGGTTTAAGGAATTCACTAACAAAGCATTGATAGAAATCTCCAAAGAAAATAAAGAAAAAATCACTCAACAATTGACCAATTGGCAATTTAAACCAAATGGAACAGAAGGTTATCGTACTGCCGAAGTCACTCGTGGTGGTATTAATACAGATGCAGTTTCTTCCAAAACATTCGAAAGCCATAAAGTAAAAGGCTTATATTTTATCGGTGAAGTCCTTGATGTCACCGCACACCTAGGCGGCTACAACTTTCAATGGGCCTGGTCATCAGGTTATGCAGCAGGGCAGTTTGTTTAGTTTAGCTTTATTTTTGTTTCTTATATCCGTCTCTGGCTTTTTTGCGTTGACGGATTAATCCTTGTTGTGAAGTATTAGCAACAAGCTTTCCATCTAAGGTAAAGACACGTCCTTGAGCAAAACCTCTAGCTTCACTAGCCACGGGACTAAAACAATCATAAAGCAACCAATCATTGACATTAATGTCATGGTGAAACCACATGGCGTGATCAAGACTAGCAATTTGCAGGGTTGGATCGAGGTAAGACACAGGATGTGGGAATGTTGAGGTGGCTACAAGGTGAAAGTCTGAAACAAAGGCTAGCAGCTGACGGTGTAATGGCTGGTGGTCAGGCACTTTGTAGCGAGCTTTAAACCATATTTGTCTAATAGGTTCGTTATTGCCTAAATCAAATGGATCAATATCATCGGCGAAGCGGAATTCAAACGGGCCTTGTGTTGTCATTAAGCGGCGCATTCTTGGTGTTAATGACTGCATTTGTTTATTGGTTAAAAAGGGTTTTTCATCCAGTTCATCGGGTTTGGACAAATCTGGTGCATCAACTTGATGCTCGTAGCCTTCTTCTGGTATTTGAAAAGAGGCTGCCAAATTGAGTATCGGGCGACCATGTTGAATAACAACGACTCGGCGATTACTGAAACTACGTCCATCTCTGGCTCGATCGACTTGGAAAACAACGGGTTTTTTGACATCGCCTTCTCGTAAAAAATAAGCATGAAAGGAATGTGCTTGTCTGCCTTCCACAGTACGATAGGCAGCTGCCAAAGCTTGAGATAAAACTTGCCCGCCAAATATGCGTCCAGTACCAATGTCTAAAGATTGGGCACGGTAGAGATTTTCTTCCAGTTTTTCAAGATTAAAATATTGTAATAAGTTTTCGATTTGATTCATGATTTTTTACTCAATGAGCCTGTGTTGATTAAGGGGATTTGTTTCATGACCTGTTCCCATGGAAACATTTTACCAGGGTCCATTTTTCGGCGAATATAAATTTCTGGATTGTTTTCAGATTTAATTAAACGTGTATCTAAATCTTCATGACCGGTGATGTACTTGAGTGATGGGATATCTTTCTTTAATTGATTGAGTAAATCGATAAGTGCATCAATTTGAACTTGCGGGTAGGGATCATACATAATTTGTGCGTTAGTTTTATGCCAATTAGGAAAACGTCCTAGATTATCGAGTTCGATACCAATAGAATTGGGGTTATGCCCGCGAACATGGTGAGCAATGCGATTGTTTTCAACCCATTGTTCGACTTTTCCTTGTTTTGACACATAATAGTGCCCAGAATTGCCCGTGCCAGAATCGTAATGGATTTTTTCACCATAAATACGAGCAGATGGAATGTCAGGGAGTTCCGTACAATGGATAACAATCATTTCAACCTCTGAAAGTTGACGGGTCTGTAGTTTGTTATTGTAAGGCAATAAGTTTTTCAATAGCTGAGACAATATAATAACCATGATAAAAGAATATATTTTAACAAATTAAATCCATTTTATAAGTTTTTTGTAAATTTAGTGTGTAATTAGTAAAATCTACTGAATTATTATTTGCAAAGACCATATAAACCAAGTAAAATCCGCCGGCTATGAAACAACTACCAGAAAAAATTGCTTTGGATAAGGCAGTTCACGGACAAAGGCACTACCAAGGAAGTACAGTAATTGAAAAAATGTCTCGTTTACTTGATGTTTTAGCGGGCTCTGATGGAAAAGTTGATTTTTCAATTCAGTTTGGTCGAGCTGCACGGTTATTAGGTAAAGCAGAGATTAGTATAAATGCTGATTTGCCTTTGATTTGTTCGGTAACTGGTAAAGAGTTTTTGTTTCATGTAGAAATTAATTCTACCGTGGGGTTTATTGATGATTTAGCTTATGAAGAATTCATTGGCGAAAACATGGAAGCCTCCTGGGTAGAGAATGGTTTTGTTAAACCATTAGAAATAATAGAAGATGAGTTGATTTTAGCTGTACCTGATGCACCTTTTGCTGAAGATTTCACTAGTGAAGTTGAACAAGAGGTTGTCGTTAAGACAGATAAAAAGCCCAACCCATTTGATGTATTAAAAAGTTTAAAATAATTGTAGATTTACTGGAGAATATACCATGGCAGTACAAAAAAGCCGCAAAACACCTTCGAGAATTGGCATGAGACGTTCTCATGATAGTTTAAAAGCACGCACATTATCAACTGACCCAGAAAGCGGTGAAGTTCATATCCGTCACCATGTAACAGCTGAAGGCTATTACAAGGGTCAAAAAGTTATTGATATGTCTGATGACTTTATTGAAGACGAAGATTAAATTGCACTAAGCTTTTTTAGCTTAGGGATGAAAATTTAGAACGGAGTTTAGATTGTCTAGGCTCCGTTTTTTTATGGAATTTAATTCATCATTTTGTGTCTAATCGCCTTTGACGTTATAATTGCTGAACTATGGATAATACTAAACAAAAAGAATTAACAGTTATTTCTGTTGATTTAATGGGTGGCGATGACTACCCAGATACGCGATTTGAAACTTTGTTGCGTATATTAAAATCGCAAGAAGGGATTGGTTTTCGGGTCTTTGTTTCTCAGAGTTACCTTACAACCATAGAGCACCGTATAGTTTCTTTGGACAAAAAACACATTGAATTTATTGCTTGTGGACGCTCAGTTTCAATGGCTGAATCTCCTTTTAGTGCTTTACGTCAAAAACGTGATTCAAGTTTATCATTGGCCATTAAAGATGTGGCAGAAAATAATTCAGATGCATGTGTATCAGCTGGAAATACTGGTGCTATGGTGGCATTAGCGAAACATTGGCTCAACCCTTTGTATGATATTGAAAAAGTGGTTTTAGCTACTTTGCTTCCCAGTCGATCCAAACGCTCTTTATTATTGGATGTAGGTGCAACAATCGAAGCCAGTGCTGATGATTTATATGATTTTGCTAGGTTAGGTAGTGCTTGGCAAAGTGCTGTTAATGGGATTGATTCCCCTGAAGTCACATTATTAAATATTGGTATGGAAAGTAATAAAGGTGTCGATGCAGTAAAACAAGCCGATGTGATGTTAAGAGAATCTGATTTAAATTACAAAGGTTATTGCGAAGGTACACATTTGTTTAATGGCTATTCGGATGTCATTTGTTGTAATGGTTTTGTTGGAAACATCACTTTAAAGTCGTGTGAAGCGATGGCATCCTTTATCAAAAATGAAAGTGATGACCCTACTAAAAGCTCATTATGGCAAAAAATCAAAAAAGGTATGCGAATTGTTGAGCCAGATAAGTATAATGGAGCGCTTTTACTGGGTTTAGAAGGCGTGATTGTAAAAAGTCACGGTGCTTGTAATGCCATGGCATTTGATGCGGCATTGCACCAAGCATTTAAAACAGCACAACAACCCATAATTTCTAAAATGATAGAACTACTGGAGAAATCTTAAATGACAATTTATTCAAAAATCATAGGTACTGGTCGATATTTGCCAGAAAAAGTATTAACCAATAAAGACTTAGAAAAAATTGTCGATACCAATGACCAGTGGATACAAGAACGTACAGGCATCAAGCAAAGGCATATTGCTGCAGATGGGCAATACACATCAGATTTATCTTACAATGCTTCCATAAAGGCACTTGAAGCTGCTGGAATTGAAGCAACAGATTTGGATATGATTTTAGTAGGAACAACAACTCCAGATTTGATTTTTCCAAGTACTGCCTGCTTATTGCAAAGTAAATTAGGTTGTCCAGGAATAGCTGCCTTTGATGTTAATGCCGCGTGCAGTAGTTTTGTTTATGCTTTGAGTGTTGCTGATAAATACATAAAATCTGGTACACATAAACGCATACTGGTTGTTGGCGCTGAGACGCTAACTCGAATCATCAATTGGGAAGACCGCACAACTGCCGTTTTATTTGGTGATGGAGCAGGGGCTGCTGTCTTAGAAGCCAGTGAAGAACAAGGAATTCTTTCAACACATATTCATGCTAATGGCGACCATGCAGATTTGTTAACGACCAATAAAGGACCTTCTCGCGGAATGGATGATTCTGAAACAGGCCCAATTGCCATTATGATGAAAGGCAATGCTGTTTTTAAAGTCGCTGTGAAAACATTGGGTTCAATTGTTGATGAAACATTAGAACACAATAACATGGAAAAATCTGATATAGATTGGTTGGTTCCACACCAAGCAAACCTTCGCATTATTACTGCAACAGCCAAAAAGCTCAAAATGGACATGGATCAAGTGATTGTCACTGTTGATCAAACGGGTAATACCTCAGCTGCATCTGTGCCAATGGCATTGGATTATGGTATACGTTCAGGAAAAATCAAAAAAGGACAAATGGTATTGCTCGAAGCATTTGGTGGCGGCTTTACATGGGGCTCAGCTTTACTCAAACTCTAAACTCGTAAGGTGGGCTTGCCCACCATTGCCATATAATAAAATATAAAAGGTGATAAGATGAAAAATCTCGCATTCGTATTCCCAGGACAAGGCTCGCAAGCTGTTGGCATGATTGCTGACTTATATGAAGCTTACCCGCAAATTCAGCATCAATTTGCTCGTGCAAGTGATGTGTTAGAGCTTGATTTGATGGAGATGGTAACCTCTGATCCACACAATCAACTCAATCAAACCCAATACACCCAACCAGCATTGCTGACAACATCCGTTGCCATTTGGGAATTATGGAAAGAAAAATCCAAACTTCGTCCAACCTATATGGCAGGCCATTCCTTAGGTGAATATTCTGCATTGGTCTGCGCAGAGTCACTCAGTTTTGAAGATGCCGTCTTACTCACTCATAAGCGTGGACAATACATGCAAGAAGCGGTACCAGCAGGAACTGGCGCAATGGCGGCTATTTTGGGTTTAACGGACCAACAAGTTATTGAAATATGCAGTGATGATAACGTCACAGCAGCCAATTTTAACTCACCAGGGCAAGTGGTTATTTCAGGCAGTAAAGAAGCCGTTGAAAAGGCAGGAGAACTGGCAAAAGAAGCCGGTGCCAAACGAGTGATGCCATTACCAGTCAGTGTGCCATCACATTGTGAGTTGATGCGACCAGCTGCCGAAAAATTAGCTGAAGATTTGGTCACAGTAGATATGAAAACACCCATGACACCAGTGATTCATAATGTTGATGTTTTGCCGCATATCTCACCAGAAAACATCAAGACGATACTAGTCAAACAACTCTATCATTCCGTTAAATGGACTCAAACCAATCAATATTTGTTAGATAATAATATTGAAACTATTGTTGAATGTGGACCCAATAAAGTTTTATCAGGTTTAGCCAAACGATTTAATCGTTCATGGAATATTTATTCATTAAACACCACCAAGGGTTTTGAAAAAGCCCTAAGCATTGATAATGATGCAGGAGAAAAAGCATGAAAATCACATTAAATAACCAAGTAGCTCTAGTAACTGGCGCTTCTCGTGGAATAGGTGCCGCTATTGCTCAAACACTAGTCGATGCAGGTGCATTTGTGATTGGAACGGCAACATCCGAAGCAGGTGCTCAAGCCATTGACGACAAGTTACGTGAAAATGGATGTGGTAAAGTCTTAGATGTCAGTAATGCCGATTCAATCGCTGCATTGATGGCTGATTTAAAAGCGGATAAAAAGTTACCAACTATATTAATCAATAACGCAGGAGTTTCAAAAGATAATTTACTCATGCGATTAAAGGATGATGAGTGGGATTGGCTAATGGATACCAATCTAAAATCAGTCTACCGCATGAGCAAAGCGTGTATGCGTCCAATGATGAAGGCTCGAAATGGACGTATTATTACCATAGGGTCAGTAATCGGATCAATGGGAAATCCAGGGCAGAGTGTTTACGCAGCAGCCAAAGCGGGTTTAATCGGCTTCAGTAAATCACTGGCAAAAGAAATTGGTTCACGCAATGTCACGGTCAATGTAATAGCGCCAGGATTTATCCAAACCGATATGACCAAAGAAATGAGTGAAGAAAACAAAGAAGCGATGGCAAAAACCATACCGTTAGGCAAACTAGGCGAAGCACAAGACATAGCCAATGCTGTGTTGTTTTTGGCATCGGATATGGGTCGATACATAACTGGTGAGACATTACATGTAAACGGCGGCATGCTCATGAATTAATTCTGATAATGCGCCATTAATTACCTCTCTCTGCGTTAAAAATGCTCACGTATGCTTATACACTCACATTTTAAGCCTTGATAGAGAAAATTATTGGCACATTCTAAGCATTAATTTGTAATATTATGTTCAATCTAAGCCCTTAGAAAAGAATCATTTATACTTATAAACTCATTTTTTTAACAACTTACCTTGAGCATTTCTAAAACGATCTAAGCGTTAATTTTTCTTTTGAGAAATCGTCATTCCTGCGAAGGCAGGAATCTTATAAAATAAATGGTATAAATAAAATATGAGCATACCTAACTACGGCAAAAAACTAATAAAAGACGGTGAGCTTGTCGCTGAACCAGTGTTATTGCATCCGCATGATTTTTATAAAGTGTGGACACCAGATTTTATGGAGTCTATTACTTTTGTCTGCGCAGCAAAGGGTAAATACACCTCGGCTTTATGTTTTTTCTGGCAAACTATCTTTCATGCACGCGAGGTGATGAATCAAACTGATGCGGAAGAAATTTTTACATCCACACACTTGTATAAAGTTACTTTGCAAGAAGCCAAAGATAAAATTAAGCAAACCGCCTCGCAATGGTTTGATGAGCACAAAGATTTAATCCCCAATGCTAAATGGTCACATATCATCTGGAACGATAAAAACGATATTTTCATCATCTTTGAAGACGAAGAAATGTATTACGGTTGGGGTTGGGATTGTACGCTATGAAAGGCTTCTTTAGTTTAAAACGCTTATTCACTTTAGTGGTTCTTATCTATATTCTTGCTACTGTTTTTGCACACTTTTATGCACAACAACTTATCTTTCCTTATCACCAAAGCAGTTATGATGAAAAGGTATCTGGCTTAAAATTTCTAAAAGCCAAAGATGGTACTAAAATTGCCACACGGTTTTGGAAAGCTGATAATGAAAAGGCGTTGATTCTTTATTTTCATGGCAACTACATGGATATGGGCTATTTGGATGGTATTGCTGAATTTCTTAATGTCAAAAGCTATTCAATATTAGCCATGGATTACCGTGGTTATGGTTTATCTGAGGGTGAAGTTAAAGAAAGCAATGCTTATACTGATGCTCAACTGGTTTATAATTATGCATTAAAAAGTGGTTATGATTCAGGTGATATTGTTATCCTTGGTCGTTCGGTAGGTTCTGGAATTGCTACAGAGCTTGTCCTTAAAAATGAAGCGAAAGCTTTGGTGTTAATTAGTCCTTTTTTGTCTATTTATCGGGTCATGACAAAATACCCATTGTTCCTTTTTGATAAATTTAACAATGTTGCCAAAATTGATAAGGTTCATACACCATTATTTATTGTACATGGCTCAAATGATCAAGTTATCCCTGCATGGCACAGCCAAAAACTTATTGAAAACCACCAAGGTAGACACAAAAGGGTATTAATTCAAGGAGCAGGGCATAATGATATTTATGATGATAAATACTTGCCTTTTATTGATGAAGTTGATTCTTTTTTAAATTGACAAACCTGTGGGCATAAGTTGAAAATAATGGATATAAAAAAAGCGGATGAAGAATCCGCTTTTTATACGTTTAGAAATTAAATTTTTACAAATTCATGAAACCACGTAGAAGTTCCGAGCGACTTGGGTGACGTAATTTGCGTAATGCTTTGGCTTCGATTTGACGAATACGTTCACGGGTTACATCAAACTGCTTGCCAACTTCTTCAAGTGTGTGATCGGTATTCATATCAATACCAAAACGCATGCGTAATACTTTAGCTTCTCTTGGTGTTAAGCCTTCAAGCAAGTTAGTTACTGTATTAGTTAAACCATTAACTGTTGCTGAATCAAGCGGTGATAAGATGTTACCATCTTCAATGAAATCACCTAAGTGAGAATCTTCATCGTCACCAATAGGGGTTTCCATTGAGATAGGTTCTTTAGCAATTTTGATAACTTTGCGCACTTTGTCCACTGGCATTTCAAGAATTTCTGATAACTCTTCTGCAGTGGCATCACGACCTTTTTCTTGCAATAATTGTCGTGAGACACGGTTAAGCTTGTTAATTGTCTCAATCATGTGTACTGGAATACGAATCGTACGTGCTTGATCAGCAATAGAACGAGTGATAGCTTGACGAATCCACCATGTTGCATAAGTTGAGAATTTGTAACCTCGACGGTATTCAAATTTTTCAACAGCCTTCATTAAGCCAATATTGCCTTCTTGAATTAAGTCAAGGAACTGTAAACCTCGATTGGTGTACTTTTTCGCAATAGAAATAACAAGACGTAAATTCGCTTCAATCATTTCCTTTTTAGCACGCCTTGATTTAGCTTCGTTAACTGTAATATTACGATTGATTTCTTTGATTTCTGGAATGGTTAGTTTGTAACGTCCTTCCAAGTATTTCATTTTAGTTTGTAATTTAACGATTTCATCTTTATAAACCGCTAATAGAGTGGCGTTTTTAGGATTTTTCTCAATAGCCGTGTCAATCCAAGTCACGTCGGCTTCTTTTCCAATAAATGAACGGATGAATTTACCACGCATCATGCCACATTGTTCGGTACAGATATTCATGATACGGCGTTCGATGTAGCGGATGTTTTCTTGTGCAATCTTGACTTGCATATTGTATTTTGAATTTAAACGTACTGAAAATTTAAATTCAATCATGATTTCAGAAATCTGATTCATGTATTTTTTTTGTATTTCTTGTCCAAGACCTTTAGTTTCGACAGATTTCAAAAATTTGTTGTAGATTTTATTGACAGCAATTCGACGAGACTTAACCTCGGCAGGATCTAGTCCTTGAGGTTCTTCATCTTCTTCCTCTTCATCTCCTTCTTCCACAACATCTGTGGGTTTCTTAACCTTTGGAATAATAGCTTCTTCGTGCGGGTTGTAGATATCCAATACAACATCATGAAGTTTAAAGCCTTCTTCATCCATGTCAGCCAACTCTTCAATCATTGTTTCGGCAGTTTTTGGAAATTTTGCTATGGCTTCTATAATAAAATGAGCACTACGTTCAATACGCTTTGCAATAGCAATCTCTTCTTTGCGGGACAATAACTCTACTGAACCCATTTCACGCATATACATACGAACAGGGTCGGTGGTTCGACCAATATTGGCATCAACAGCAGAAAGTACCGCCATAGCCTCTTCGGTTGCTGTGTCATCATCCTCTTTGGCAGCATTGTCATTTAATAAAATGGTGTCTTCATCAGGTGCTTCATCGTAGACTTGAATGCCCATGTCATTTATCATTTGAATAATGTCTTCAACCATTTCAGTTTCAACAATGTCATCAGGTAAGTGATCATTGATTTCGGCATAAGTTAAATAGCCTTGGTCTTTACCTTTAATGATAAGGAGCTTCATTTGAGATTGTGAATTTTCAGTCATTGTTTCTTTTTCTTGCGGTTGTTCCATAAAATTTATGCTTTTATAAGATTTGATTGGTTAATAATTCAACTAATTTTTGTTTCTCTTCATTTGTTAAACCATCGTTTGCTTGCTTTTGGCGTAATCGGTCTATTTTAATCTTTCGTATGCTTTTTTCAAAATGTTTTTTAATATCTTTTAACTCTAAGAGCATTTGTTCGTCATTTAAGTTCAAAGATGTTGATGTAAGCGTGCTTAAATGTGAATATGTTTCTTCATTTCTAAAATTTTCCAGTAAAGAAGCTGTACTGATATTGGGACTTTGATGGCATAATTCAACTATTTTTTGCAAAATATTTGTGCCATTTTGTTGTATTTGGTTAAATTTCATATCTGCTGGAAAATTTATAACTAATCCAGGTTGATTTAATAAAATAGCTATGGCTTTTCGAACCGGTGTCCATTGGTCAATGCTTTGCAATTTCATTGGTGGTTTGGGTGGCTTAAAATCGATAGAGGATTTAGCAATTTGCTCTATTTCTTCGGTTAATAATTTTCGAAATTGTCCTTTTGGCAACTCGGTCAAATAGGCTTTACTCTTGTCGATAAATTGCGCTCTGCCATCGATTGTATTAATATTTAAATTTTCTTGTAGTTTTTTTAGTAAAACAGTGGAGAGCATCGAGGCATTATCTAATTGTGTTTGAAAAGCCTGAGTACCAACTTCTTTTACATAGGTGTCAGGATCATGCTTATCAGGTAAAAACAGGAAGCGAATACTTTTGTCGTCTCGATAAACAGGTAAAGAAATAACCAGTGCCTTAAATGCAGCGTCTATACCAGCTTGATCACCATCAAAACAAAAAACTATCTCTTCATAACTGCGTAATAGGGTGACTATATGGTGTTGACTAGTAGCTGTACCTAGAGTGGCTACGGCATTTTTAAAACCGACTTCATGCAAAGCAATGACATCCATATAGCCTTCTACAACAATAATGCTTTTTGAATTGCTGTGTTTTCTAGCTATATTCAGACCGTACAGTTCTTTGCCTTTGTGAAAAAGTGGGGTCTCGGGAGAATTCAGGTATTTTGGTTTTTGATCGGGCAATAAAGCACGTCCACCGAAAGCAATAACACGACCTCTCCGGTCTTGAATCGGGAACATAATGCGCCCACGGAATTTGTCGTAAATTCTGCCTGCATCATTTTGTGCGAGTAAACCAGCTTTTAGTAGTTCTGCTTGGTTGCTTTGGTTGAGTTTTTTTAACAGGCCATCCCATTGGTCGGGTGCATAACCCACTTGAAAGGTTTGGCAAGTTTCGGGAGAAATTCCACGATTTGTAATGTAATTTTGTACATCTTGATTATTGTGAAAGTGATTGACGAAGTATCGGTTGGCATTTTCTACAATTTGATAAAGGTTTTTACTGCTATTGTTGGTGTTGTAGTTGCCTTGGTTTGGTACTTCCATGCCTGCGCTTTGTGCTAATGTTTCAACTGAATCAACAAATTCCATTCCTTCAAATTCCATCAAGAAGCCAATCGCAGAACCACTTTTTCCACAACCAAAACAGTGATAAAATTGTTTATTTTGGCTGACGGTAAATGAGGGAGTGTTTTCAGTGTGAAAAGGACACAGAGCTTGGTAGTCTTTGCCTGCTTTTTTTAAGGTTATTCGCGGAGAAATAACATCGACAATATCCACTCGGTCTAATAACTGATCTATAAATTCTGAGGGAATACCTGCCATTAGATGATGTGTTCTTTTGAATTGTGAAAAATCTTACCACACATCCTTGTGTGATTAAAATTTATTAAAGATCTCTTGTATTTACCCTTGGAGTAAATCTTTAATCTTCTGACTTAATTGACCCATGTCTGCTTTTCCTGCAACTTGAGGTCTTAGCATTCCCATGACTTTTCCCATGTCCTGCATGCCTTGAGCACCAGTGGCTGAGATGGCTTTTTGGATAAGATCTTCCAATTCTGATGAAGAGAGTTGCTCTGGTAAGTATTTTTCTAAAACACCTATTTCATAAATCTCTTGATCAGCTAAGTCTTGTCTATCGGCATCTTGGTACTGTTTAGCAGAATCTTTACGTTGTTTGACCATTTTTATAATAATGGCAAGAACGTCATCATCTGATACATCTCTTCTTTCATCAACTTCCACCTGTTTTATGGCTGCAGTTAATAAACGAATAGTACCGAGAAGTTTTTTCTCTTTTGCCCGCATGGCGGACTTCATGTCTTCTATAATTCGTGCTTTAAAAGTCATGATTTAGTACATGCGTTTGCGCATTCTTTGCATTCTTGCTTGACGTTCTGTACGTTTCACAGCTGCAGCACGCTTTCTTTTGCGTTCTTGAGTTGGTTTCTCATAAAATTGTCTTTTACGTGATTCTGCTAAAGTTCCTGCTCGCTCGCATGAGCGCTTAAAACGTCTTAGAGCGATATCAAATGGCTCATTATCCCTTACTTTTACGCTAGGCATCGTGTACTGTCTCCAAATTTGTGGATGATTAAAAAGGCGAGTATTTTAACTGTATTGATTCTAAATGACAAAGAAAAGTCTGTTATTTATCTGCTAAAAAGCGTTAAAATAGCTGTTTTAAGCAATTTAAGGGTTTATGAGCATAGAAAAACGCTACATTTCGGTTAAATCGAGGATAAATAATAATGCTGTTAAATTATTGGCAGTCAGTAAAAAACAACCTATTAGTAAGATTCGACAACTCTACCAATTAGGTCATTGTACTTTTGGTGAAAGTTATGTTCAAGAAGCCATAGAAAAAATTGAATTATTAAGTGATTTAGCAATTCAGTGGCATTTTATTGGTCCGATTCAATCAAATAAGACAAAATACCTCGCGAAGTACTTTGATTGGGTGCAATCGGTAAGTTCTTTGAAAATATTGAGCCGTTTAAATAGGCAGCGAGACCCAAGTCGTGGAAAACTTAATGTGTTACTGCAATTAAAAGTGGGTAATGAGGAGTCTAAGAAAGGTTTTGATACCAATGAACTGCTTGCTATATGCCAAAAGCAAGAAGATTTTGAAAATATTCGTATTCGTGGTTTAATGTCAATCCCTAAACCGAGTGATGATTACAATGTTCAGTTAGAGCAGTTTTCACATTGTAAGGACGTTTTTGAACAGATGAAAGCCTATGTTGCTGTTGATACCTTGTCTATAGGGATGTCATCTGATTTAGAGGCTGCTATTGAAAGCGGTTCAACCATGGTTAGGGTTGGAACAGATATTTTTGGAGAAAGAGAGTAGAGGATATGAATGTGAATAATAAAAATAGAAGTGTGGGTTTGTTGATTGGCTTGATTTGTGTCTCTGCTTTTGTTGCAGTATTTTTTGTTGAGCCAATTGCTCAAGATTTCGCCTATCATAATTTTGCTGATACCAATGAGTTCTTAGGAATTGCAAATTTTTGGAACGTTGTTTCCAATATTCCATTTTTGATTGTTGGTCTAATGGGTTTGGCTCAGCTTAAACGTTTAAATATAATACCTGAAATGGGAGTGGCTTATTGGCTATTGTTCTTTGGTGTGGCATTGGTGGCTTTTGGTTCTGGTTACTATCATTTAAACCCAAACAATAAAACATTGGTATGGGATAGGTTGCCTATGACGATAGCTTTTATGTCTTTGTTTGCTGTTATTATTGCAGAGTTTGTTAATCAACAACGAGGCAGCTTATTATTGTTTCCATTGCTGATTGCGGGAATTGCTTCAGTTTTCTTTTGGCAATGGACGGAATCTAAAGGCGTTGGGGACTTGCGTTTTTACGCGTTAGTGCAATTCTTGCCTATTATTATAATTCCTTTGATTCTTTTGGCTTACCCTTCAAAATTCACAAATGTTTCTGCTTATTGGTGGTTGTTGTTTGCTTATATCGTAGCTAAAGTGTTGGAATATTTTGATGGGCCTATTTATCATTTGTTCAATCAACAAATGAGTGGGCATGCCATTAAGCATGTGGCAGCAGCTTTTGGTATGTATGTGTTGTTACGAGGTTTTCGTCATCGTTCTATAGTGACAAATTAAGATTTTTGTAATAAAGTTGCCAGAATAGCTTGTCTAATCAGTACGCCATTGGCAACTTGCTCAAGTATTACAGAGGGTGTGTTGTCAGCAATTTCAGAAGATATTTCAACCTCACGATTAATTGGACCTGGGTGCATAACGATACACGCATGGTTGGCAAGAGCGAGAGTTTTTCTATTCAATCCAAAGCTCTGATGATAGTCATTCAAGTTTGGAATTGAATTGTCTGCAATGCGCTCTTTTTGAATGCGTAACATGACAATAACATCAGCATTATTGAGGGCTTGGTTCATATTTAAGCAAATAATGCCTTTTTGAGAGCTTTCTGGCAATAGTTTGTCGGGTCCATAAAGGTTAATATTCTGATTGCCTAATATGTGTAGAATATCAATTAAAGAATTCGCAACACGTGAGTGTTTTATGTCTCCAATTATTGTGATTTTTAAATCCCCTATCTTTTTTTTATGTTGTAAAATGGTATAGGTATCAAGTAAGGCTTGTGTCGGATGCTGGTTGTTACCATCACCTGCATTTATTATTTTAATATCTGGGTTGAGCCATTGTTGAATCTCTTTGCCTATATGGTTTTGTGAGTGTCTCACGACAAAGGCATCAATATCCATTGCTTGTAAAGTTTGAACGGTGTCCTTTAATGTTTCCCCTTTTGCTGTTGAACTCTTGGCAAGGTTCAAATTAACAACATGTGCACCCAAACGTTTGGCAGCTAATTCAAAAGAGACTAAAGTGCGTGTGCTGTTTTCAAAAAACAAATTAGCAACAGTTTTACCACGGAGTATTTTTCTATTTTTCTTTTTGGAATTGGCTTTAATTTTATCTGCTTTTAAGAATAATTGTGTAATGTCTTTTTTAGATAAGTTCTTAATATCAATGAGATTGTTCATAATAATGTATCCAGATAACGTTGTAGTATGTTTTTGGCAGCATGAGCATCAAGGCTTTTGCCGTGTTTTCTCTTTGCATTTCCCATGGCTCTCGCTTGAGCAAACTCTTCTTGTGCAGCCATTGAGCTGTACCTTTCATCCACTTCATAAACAGGAAGTTTATATCTGTTTTTTACCTTGTTGGCAAAATTATGTGCCTGTTTTGTTGTGAGTTGTTCTTTCCCATCTTCGGTCAATGGTCGTCCAATGATTATGGCTTTTGGTAGCCATTTATTAATAATGTCATCCAATTCATCCCATGTAAATTTGTTGTTAATGTGAATTGTTTTTAGTGCCGAAGCTGTATTGGTAATGGACTGTCCTACCGAGACACCTATATTCTTTAGACCGAAATCGATACCAATATAGCTATGCATGGGCAATACCTGAAATGGTTTTATAATCATCGATACCAATAAGAGATAGGGCTTTTTTCCACCTTTCTTGAGCAGGTGTGTTGAATATCAAGTCTATGTCAATAGGGCATGTAAGCCAAGTGTTTTGGGCTATTTCCGTCTCGAGTTGATCTTTGTCCCACCCAGAGCAACCTAATATAAAGTGCCATTTATTGTTTAGTTGGTGAGTGGATATTTTTTCGAGCAAGTCTTTAGAGGTCGTTAAAGTTAAGTTGTTTAATATGTTAATAGAGCTTTTGAATCGTTGATTGTCATTATGCAATACAAAACCAGTGCTTTTATTTACAGGACCTCCATCAAGAACGTGTAAATTATCTTGAGGTTGCGCTAAACCAAGCTCGTTAAATACTTGGTTAGTGTCAATATCTTTAATCGGATGATTGATGACTAATCCCATTGCTCCATCGCGATTATGTTCGCATACAAGAATAATGGCTTGTTTAAATCGAGGATCTTGCATGTCAGGTAATGCGATAAGTAATTGGTTATTTAGGTTCATTATTTTTGTTTAAGTTTATTTCCAGGTAAAAATTGCCAGGTACGAGTAATATAAAGAATGTCGATGTTGTCAGTGTTTTCTGGTATGGCTTCAAATGGTTCCGAAAGGTAGACTAAATGAATGGCTGCATCATCAATCGCTTTGAATCCAGAGCCTTGAATGATTTTTATTTCTTTGACATAGCCATCGATATCAACTCCTACAGACATGACCAATGTGCCAATGAAGTTCTTTTGCCTTGCTTCTTCTGGGTAGTTTAAGTTGCTTACTCGTTCAATTTTTTTCACCCATGTTTGCATATAATTGGCAAACTCATAAGATTTAGTGCTGGCAGATAAGTATTTAGACTTAGGTCTTTTGGCATATTTTTCTATACGATTTGATATGTTGTTTTCTAGTTTTGCCAAGCGTTGATTTTTTGTCAATTGTGTGGATTCGTTTTTAGGGTTAATTGACTCGTGCAGCTTTTTGGCACTTTGCACCTGGGTAGAGGGCTCGTTTGTTGTGACTAAACTCAAGTTTTTTGCTTCTTTGATGTTTGGAATGTTTTCGATTTGCTCTTTGAGATGATTGCCTTGATCATCAACGGCAATGCCCGTTTTTATGTTTTGTGGGCGTACACTTTTTTTAGACTCTCCACCGCCTTGTTGGTTGTTTTTAGCAAGATAGTCGGCTTTTTCTGGTGTTTTTAAGCTCTTTTGCTTAGATAAGATAATATCAAGACTAGGCAATGAGTCATTTATGTTGGGGTCCTCAAGTGTGAAAACAATACCCATTATTAGAGCGCTTACTAATAATGCGCTCAGAGTGAAAGTTAGAATATTTTTGTCAGTTGTTGAAATAGGATGCATTAGTTTACTATTTTTTCAATCTCATCAAAAAGCGTACTGGCAATGTTTAAGCCAAACTGTTCATCAAGTTCACGTATGCATGTAGGGCTGGTGACATTGATTTCAGTTAAATGTTTGCCAATAACGTCAATTCCTGCAAAAATTATCCCCATTTCTTTTAGTACTGGACCCACTTGCTTGCAAATTTCATAGTCGCTTTTGGATAGTGGTTGACCAACGGCTTTTCCGCCTTTGGCTAAATTGCCTCTAAAATCATCCTTTGATGGTATTCTAGCTAGTGCATAATCTACGGGAATGCCGTTTATCAAAAGGATTCTTTTGTCACCTTGGGTGATTTCCTCTATGTACTCTTGAACCATCGTTGTGCAAGTGCCATTTTTTGTCACTGTTTCAATAATGACATTTAGATTCTTATCATTTTTACCTGTTTGAAAGATAGAAGATCCACCCATGCCATCCATTGGTTTTATGATGGCTTTGTCTAAGGTTTTTGCAAAATCTTTAATGCGGTTTTGATTTCTTGAAATAACACATTTGGGACTAAAGTTTGGAAAATATTCAGTAAAAAACTTTTCATTTGCGTCTCTTAAAGCTTGTGGATTATTGCAAATTAATACGCCTTTTTCTTTTGCCATGTCGAGAATGTAAGTATCCATGATGTATTCCATGTCAAAAGGAGGGTCTTTTCTCATCATGATGACATCTAAGCTTGTTAGGTCAAGTAGTTGTGATGAAAGAACCTCATGCCAATTATTTGTGTTATCGCTTAGTTTTATGAGTTTAGAGGATGCAAATGGTTTATTATTTTGCACAAAAGTGTCATCTTGGGTGAAATAGTATATTTTATAATTTCTGGTCTGCGCTTCTAACATCATGGCAAATGTTGAATCTTTTTTTGTGTTAATTTCTTCAATTTGGTCCATTAAGAATCCGATTTTCATGGCAGTCATCTCATCTGTTAATTTGGTATTAAGTTAATTATACTCAACTGAAACTTATTATCACTTGAAATGTTGTATTAATTGGTTTCTTGTGAATAAAGAGCTATTTTACAAAAAAATTAGAAAAATTGATTTTTAGATTTGAAATAAGAAATAAAATACGTTAGCTTGTTAAGCTTTACTAACTTAGCTTAATGCCCAAATCCTGATAGTGAAAATACGATTATAGCACAACCCCTAGCACGCTTAGCGAATCCAAAAAACACCTAACCACTAATGAGGTGGTAACGTATTTTTTAGATTCGCTATACATACCAAGTGATAGTGCTCTATTTCGTGTTTCTATATGGGGATTTGGGTAATAAGTTAATGAATTAATTTAAGAATAAATTGATAAAAAATAATGAAAAATTAAGCCATTTCAAGTATCCTTAGTGCAAAGTACGGGATAAATAGGAAAATGTAGTGGTTTAACTAATATTTTTTATTTCCTATAATGAATAATAAATAAATAAAAAAGAGTATAACAGTGAGTGATAATAGTAAAGAGTTGGATTTTTCAGGTTTGAAGGTGATGGTAATTGATGATTCTAAAACCATTAGAAGAACTGCAGAAACATTATTAAAAAAGGAAGGTTGCGATGTTGTATCGGTGGAAAATGGTTACGATGCTCTTTCATTAATATCAGATTTGCATCCAGATGTTATCTTTGTGGACATCATGATGCCACGTTTAGATGGTTATAAGACGTGTGCATTAATCAAAATGAATAAAGAATTCAAATCTACCCCAGTGATTATGCTGTCATCTAAAGATGGTCTTTTTGATAAAGCAAAGGGGAAAGTTGTCGGAGCAGAGCTGTACTTAACCAAGCCGTTTACAAAAGAAGAATTGCTTGATGCAATAAAATCGAATAGAAAAGGGTAAATTTCATGTCAAAAAACAATGTAAAACCGTTTGAGTTGCTTGCAGAATACGAAAGGTTGAGTTTGAAGCATAAAGTTGAAGTGCTAACAGAAAAAGTTAGAGACCAATGGTCTGGTGTAGGTTTTAAAGTTGGCGACACTTATTATGCTATTGCAATTGAGAAAATTGTAGAGGTTTTGATTCTGTCAGAAACCACAAAAATCCCAGGAATTTCAAAGTGGGTGTTAGGGTTGGGTAATATTCGTGGTAATTTATTGCCTATAATTGACTTTAAATCCTATTTATCTAATCAACCAATAAAAATTACGGCACACACACGTATGGTTGTTATTAAGCAAATTGTTGGTCAAGTTGGTATTGTTGTAGATGAAGTCTTTGGTCAAAAACATTTTGTAAACAAACAAATAATCAAAAACAATAAAAAAGAGAATGAATTGAAATATTCTGAGTTGGCTTTTGAAGACAAGGGTATTGTATGGAATGTGTTGGAAGATGAGAAGCTTATCAATGATCCATTATTTCAAAATGCTGCGGCAGTATAACAAGAGAAGAGAGTATAATATATGAGTGTTACATCAAATGATTTAGGCGGACAAGCTAGAACTTTGCCAACGTGGCAAGTTTTTATCTTGTTGTTACTTATTATAGGGTTCGTAGTCAACTCTATTGCATTAAGCACAATTGAATCAAATAAGGTACAACATGTACAAGCAGCTGATGATATTCAAATTAAAGCACAGCAATTGGCTCAACATGCTATTTCATCCGCGTCTGGAGAAGAGGATTCGTTTAAGAAACTTAAATTCACTCGAGATTATATATCCAAAAAAATTGACTCATTAGTCAATGGTAATTCAGATTATCCATCTGTTCCAGTAGAGGTTAATGACTCGTTAGATGTTGTAGAAACCACCTGGAAAGCAATGAACTCTAATGTAGGAAAGATATTAGATAAACAGGAATTGATTAAGGATATGTCCTCGATTTATAATAAATTTGCATCTCAAATCCCTGAGCTACAAACAAAAAATGATAAAGTGGTTAAACTATTGGTTAAGATTAATGGTTCTAGAGAAATAATCCGTTTAGCAGGTCAACAACAAGTATTGGCGGATAGAATGTTAAGACGTATGGGTGAAGTGCTAAAAGGAGGAATGAATGCTGTCCAGGAATCAGAAGCTTTAAAGGATGACACAAATCGATTTTCAAAAGTGTTGAATGGAATGTTTAATGGTGATGGAAATATAAAAGCTGTAGCAAATAAAAGTGTGATTGAAGCACTTGGCTCTGTGTATAATGTTTTCAATGGCTTGCAAGCTGATGTCAACGAAGTAATGAAAGCTCAAGATTTATTTGAAGCACAAACTGCAACAGATGATATAGTATTTGATACACCATTATTTGTTGATCAAACCAAAGAGTTGTCGACTCATTTAAAAGAAATCAAAACGACCCTGCCATCTGCAAATGCACAGTACATACTAGGTGGGTTAGCTCTATTATGGCTAATATTTATATTGTTCTCATTGACTAAAAGTGATAGAAAAAGAGCTACAGAAGCACAAGATTTGAATGAAAGAAATCAGTTGGCTATTTTAAGATTGCTGGATGAAATGGGTTCATTGGCTGATGGTGATTTAACGGTAAATGCAACAGTGAGTGAGGATATTACAGGAGCTATTGCGGATTCTGTTAACTTTGCTGTTGAGGCTTTAAGAAGTTTGGTAAAAACAATTAATGATGCATCGGTTGGCGTGGCATCTGCTGCCCAAGAAGCGCAAGCAACAGCTTTACACTTGGCCGAAGCCTCAGAACATCAAGCACACCAAATTACCAATGCATCGGCCGCAATTAATGAAATTGCTGTATCAATTGATGAAGTATCGATTAACTCGTTAGAGTCCGCAGATGTGGCGCAACGTTCAGTACTAATTGCACATAATGGTGCGGAAATTGTACGCCAAACTATTGAGGGTATGGATAATATTCGCAATCAGATTCAAGAGACTTCTAAACGTATTAAGCGATTGGGTGAAAGCTCACAGGAAATTGGTAACATAGTTGAATTGATTAATGATATTTCTGAACAAACAAACATTTTAGCACTAAATGCAGCCATTCAAGCTGCATCAGCTGGTGAAGCTGGACGTGGTTTTGCCGTGGTTGCCGATGAAGTACAATCACTTGCTGAACGTGCGTCAAATGCAACGAAACAAATTGAAACACTAGTACAAACCATTCAGTCAGATACTAACGAAGCGGTATCCTCAATGGAACAAACGACAGCAGAGGTAGTGGATGGTGCTAAACGTGCAGAAAATGCGGGTGATGCATTGACTGAAATTGAAGCGGTATCAAACGATTTGGCTGAATTGATTCAGAATATATCAGAATCTGCAAAACAACAGTCCGTAGCTGCAACAAATATTTCAGGAACCATGAACGTGATTCAAGAAATTACGACTCAAACCTCTGTTGGTACTCAGCAAACTGCAGAATCTATTGGGAATTTAGTGGAGCTTGCAAATGAATTACGCTTGTCAGTACAAGATTTCAAGTTGCCAACTGATGAATTTAATTAATTAAAGTGAAAAATTATTCAAATGAAGGGTTGATTTTTTTGCCCGATTTTAAATTGTTCGATTATGAAGAGTGGTCACAATTACTAGAAAAAAGAGTTGGAATAACTATTCCGAAAGAAAGAGAACTTTTTTTGCAAACAAAAATTTGGTCTAGGATGCGAGAACTTGGAATTTCATCATTTTCAGAATACTGGCAAATGGTTAAAAATGGTATTACAGGAAATTTAGAATGGAGCGAATTGTTAGATAGATTGACAGTTCATGAAACCAGTTTTTTTAGGCACGGACCTTCTTTTAAATTGGTTGAGAATGATTTTAACAATATTCTTGAGAATAAAGCTAAGTTTCATTACAAAGTATGGAGTGTTAGTTGTTCTACAGGAGAGGAGCCGTATTCCTTAGCTATGATGTTACATCAATTAAAAATTAAGGCAGAAAAGAATAATGTTTATTACGGAATTACTGCAACTGATGTGAGTAAGCCAGCATTGATGCAAGCTGAAAATTGTTTCTACAGTAAAGAAAAAGTAAAAGAAATAGATTTGAATTATAGAAAATATTTGACGAGTGTTAATTCAAATATTTTTACAATTGATGAGACTATAAAAGATCGAGTAGCGTTTGGCGTATTTAATTTGTTGAAAATTGAAAAAATGCCAACTATTAAGTTTGATATTATATTTTGTCATAACGTATTAATATATTTTTCAAAAGGAAAAAAAATAAAAATTTTAGAAGGGTTGAAAAGGTTTTTGAAAAAAGGGGGATTGCTTGTTTTAAACCCAACTGATATAGGTAGTTGGAAAAGCCAAGGCATGACGCGAATAACATATAAGAGAACTTTAGCATATAAATTGGATTAGATAAAAGTATGAGTGAAATAGAACAAATAGATTTCTCAACATTAATTTGGGTAAAAAAAGAGCTTGATGAAACCTTGAGTAAGGCACAGTCAGCAATTGAAGCCTATGTGGAGAATCCAGAAGATGAAAATCAATTGCAGTTTTGTGCTACCTATCTACATCAAGTACAAGGTACTCTTAAAATGGTGGAACTCTATGGTGCAGCAATGGTTGCCGAAGAAATGGAACAAGTTGCTACCAAGATACTAGATAAAGAAGTTGATTCAGAAAAGGATGCTTTTGAGGTGTTAACAAGAGGCATTTTATTGCTACCAGATTATCTAGAAAGAATACAACTAGGGCATAAAGATATACCAATGGTGTTACTGCCGTTGGTTAATGATTTGAGAACAGTAAAAGGTGATCAGCTACTATCAGAAAGCGCCTTGTTTAACCCGAATTTAAGTTTAGGAATTCCTGAGTCAAGCTTCAACTCTAGCTTTATTCTAAGTGAAAACCAGTTAACTCAAGTCGTTAACAAAATAAGGAGCGTTTATCAGCTTAGTTTATTAAACTGGTTGAAAGGGAATGATGTAGATGCTAATTTAAAGAAGATTCAAATTATCATAGATAAGCTAAAAACTGTTGTTCTTGAGCAGGATGAAAAACAAATGTTTTGGGTGGCAGGAGGTTTGTTTGAAGCTTTAATTAATGGAAGTTTGGACAGGTCTGTCACAGTTAAACAGCTTGCAGCAAGGTTAGATCAAGCAATTAGAATGATAGTTTCAAATGATAATGCTTTAAATGATAGACCCTATAAAAAAATCACCAAAAACCTTTTATATTATGTTGCTTTAGCTCAAAGTAATGATAGACGAATTAAAGAAATCCAAAAGTTTTTTAATTTATCCGACTTTATTTCTGATGAAACAGAGATTGCACATGCGAAAACAAGTTTGTCTGGAAAAAATAAAGAGCTTTTAGAATCAGTTACAACTGTCATTAAAGAAGATTTAATGACAGTGCAAGAGAGTTTGGATTTGTATAATCGTAAAGAAAATGCTGATGTTTCTGATATGAGGATAATACTGGAATCATTGAATAAAATATCAGATACACTTGGAATTATAGGTGTGGGGATTGCACGTTCACGAATAAAAAAGGTGATAGAAAGTGTAGAGAAAGAGATTGAAGAATCTGAAAACGTAAATAAAGACTCTCTGATGGAAATTGCTGAGACAGTTCTTTTTGTGAATTTAGCTTTAGATGAAAATATTCTTTCTCTTGGTGAAATTAGTGATATTGATGTGGATTCTGAGTCAAATATTGCATCTTCAGAAATTCGTAAAATTAAAGATATTTTAGCACAGGAGTCAATAAATTCATTACAGAAGGTTAAGCAGAACTTTATTCAATACATTGAGTCTTCGTGGGATCAAAAGCACTTAGAATCATCTCCAAAACTGCTCAAACAAATAAGTGGTGCTTTAAAAATGTCTGGTTTTCTTGAGGTTGCTGACGAAATTGAGAAAATTGAAGAGTACACTTCAAATCACATGCTAGAGAAAAATTATGTTCCTGATGTAGAAAAGTTAGATGTTTTAGCTGAGGCTATCGCAAGTTTAGAATATTATTTGGAATATTTAAGTGAAGGAACACGAGGGGAAATAAGTATATTAGAACTGGCACAATCCAATATTAAGAAATTATTTGATTCAAAAATTCAAGAAGATAAAAATGATATTCTTAAAGACCCAGTAGATCAACTTGATGATGACGATAATAGTATTAACCAGTATGAGAAAACTACAGAAGATATTCAATTAACAGAAGAAATTGAGAAAGAATCATCAGCCATTTCATTAGTGGCAGAAAATGAGTTGAGTTCAGAAGACGAATTAAATTCAGAGCTTGATGGTATTAATGAGATGGAGTTTGATGAGTCTCTAGATAATGAAATTATTAATGAGCATGAGTTTACACAAAGTGTTGAGAGATTAGTTGTCGCTTTTAGTGAAGACACTGATGATGACATAAAAGAAGTGTTTTTAGAAGAGTTTGAAGAAGAGGTTGAACACCTTAATGACATCTATCCCCGATGGAAAAACAATCCAGAAGAACAATTTGAACTGTTGGGTGAAATACGCCGTATCTATCATACATTAAAAGGTAGCGGAAGATTGGTTGGAGCTATGGCAATTGGTGATTTCAGTTGGAAGATTGAAGACATGACTAATCAGGTCTTAAATAAAACACGAGATGGATCCGCATCCTATTTATTGGTTATGGATGCATCACAGAACATATTGCCAAGTTTATATCAAGCATTAAAAGATGAAGCAGAAGTTCCTCCTGGTTATTATGCTATTTTGAAAGCAGCAGAATCGGTTATAGACGGAAATACTATTACCGAAATAATAATAGATGAAGACGACGTAGGTTTGGATGCTAAACCTCTTGAAAAGAAAGATGATTCGATTGTAGCTCAAGATTTTGACAGTATCGAGTTGAAAAATGAAGGTTTAAATGACTTGCCAATCGATAAAGCTGATGATGTCATGATTTCAAATGAAGACTTATTAGACTTTGATGATGAGTTGTCAAGTTTAGACGATGACTTTATGGATGAGTCAGATTTATCTGTAGACCCCGTGTTTGTTGAAATATTGCAACAAGAGGTAGAAGGTCATTTAAATGATATTGGAGAATATTTAGATAATTCAAAAAAATCTGGCAATTATTCACCAACAGATAAATTTATAAGAATTGTACACACCTTGAATGGAGCAGCCAATATGGCATCCGTTAATAGCATTGTGTCTATGACAACCCCATTAGAATTGTTTGCAAAGTCAGTTTTAGATACTAAAAAAGTGTTTGACGAAAAAAGTATTCAACAAATAGAAATGTTTAAAAGTGAATCTGAAAAGATTATGAAAGATTTGTCTCATTTATCCACCCCTACTGATGAGATTAATAAAATCGGTTCATTCTTTAAAAATGCGAACATTGAAATAAATCAAGAAATAAATGTATCGGATGATGAATTAACAGACTTTGATTTGAAACAGTTCATTGATGAATCAGATGATGAGTTAAGTAATGAAGAGTTAATGAGTCAGTTTGATGATTTAGAATCTGAAATTAATGATGTTAAGGATTGGTCTGAGGACAGATCTGCTCTTGATGACTCATTGAGTGGAGATGAAGATTTAACTCTAGAAATTGATGACTTTAATTTAGGAGAAGAAATTTCTCTTGAAATCGAAGAATTAGGTTTAGTTGAAGAATTAGATCATTCTTCAGAAGAATTAATTCTTGAAATTGAAGAACTAGAGTATAGCAATTCAGAAGAAGGCTTAGAAGCAGAATCAGAAGATGATTTAGAAGATGACTTAGAAGAAGAGTCAGAAGATGACTTAGAAGCTGATTTAGAAGAAGATTTAGAAGATGATTTAGAAGAAGAATCAGAAGAAGACTTAGAAGAAGATTTAGAAGCTGGTTTAGAAGAAGACTTAGAAGAAGACTTAGAAGATGATTTAGAAGATGATTTAGAAGATGATTTAGAAGCTGATTTAGAAGAAGGATCAGAAAAAGGTTTAGAAGAAGACTTAGAAGCTGATTTAGAAGAAGAATCAGAAGAAGGTTTAGAAGAAGACTTAGAAGAAGACTTAGAAGAAGATTTAGAAGCTGATTTAGAAGAAGACTTAGAAGCAGAATCAGAAGATGACTTAGAAGAAGACTTAGAAGCAGAATCAGAAGCCGACTTAGAAACTGATTTAGAAGACGAGTCATTAGAATTAACTAAACAAGATCATATTTCAGCTAGTGTACCGACTAGTTATAATTCTCAATCAGAGTCTTCAGAACAAGAGTCTTCAGAAGAGTTTGACGAAGAGCTATTAGAGATATTCCAAGAAGAAGCAGATGACATATTGGATAGAACAGAGCATGTTTTATCAGATTTAGAAGAGGATCCGAATAATTTATCGTTAATTGAAGCATTACAACGAGACTTACATACCTTGAAAGGTGGGTCAAGGATGGCAGGCCTGTATAATATTGGCGAATTAAGCCATGTTTTAGAATCACTGCTTGAAAAAATAGGAGAAGATAAACATGAGGTTGATGGAAAAACATTTGGTATTATTCACGACTCTTTTGATACGTTAAATAAGTTAAAAAATGAAAGTGATTTTGGACAGTCATCTGATATATCTACAAGCGTTACGAATGTTAAATCTCTATTAGGGTTAAGCGATAATATAGTCCCAGAAAAGTCCAAATTAGATATAGATGAATTTGACTCTGTTAATCCAATGCAGGTGATAACAGATGAAGAGGTGGATATTGATGAAGCGACAGTTAATGTGCCATCGAAAAAATCTAATGTATTATCAGGCAATCAGATAAAAGTAAATTCTGAATTATTAGATAATTTAGTGAATTATGCAGGTGAAGTGAGTATTTACCGTTCACGACTAGAGCAAGAAGTTGGCTCCTTTAGGATTAACTTAACAGAGCTGGGTAATACTGTTGCACGTATTAGGGAGCAACTAAGAAAATTAGATGTAGAAACTGAAGCACAGATTATTTCAACCTTCCAGATTGAAGAAACTGGAGAAGGGTTCGATCCTTTGGAAATGGATAGATTTTCACAATTGCAACAACTATCACGATCATTAACTGAGTCTGTATCAGATTTGACGAGCATTCATAGTTATCTAGATGATGTTGCTCGTAAATCTGACAATCTCTTAACTCAACAATCTCGAGTGAATGCTGAGTTACAAGATGGTTTAATGGAAACGCGATTAGTTTCTTTTAATTCAATCGTTCCTCGTTTAAGAAGATTAGTCAGAACAACATCTAAAGAATTGAAAAAGTCAGTGAAATTAGATGTGCATGGAGCTGAAGGTGAAATGGATAAGACCGTCCTTGAAGGAGTAATAGCTCCTCTTGAGCACATGATAAGGAATGCTCTTGCACATGGTATTGAATCAAATCGTAAGAAAGCTAAAAAAGCTGATGCTGGTCATATTTCATTGGATTTAAGACGAGAAGCAACAGAGGTTGTTATTACGGTAATAGATGATGGTGCCGGTATTGATCGCGAGAAAGTAAAACAAATTGCTATAGAAAAAGGCATAATTGAAAAGGATAAACAAATATCTGATAATGAAATTGATAGACTTATACTTCATAGTGGATTCTCAACAGTTGACAAAGTTTCCAAAATTGCAGGACGTGGTGTAGGAATGGATGTCGTTGTTAATCAAATAAATCTATTAGGCGGAAGTTTAGATATTAGTTCGGATTTAGGTAAAGGGACGAAGTTCATCATACGATTGCCTTATACCTTAGCTCTTTCTAATGCATTGTTAGTTGAAGTTTCTGAACAAGTTTATGCAATACCAATATCTGGATTAGAAGGCGTGATACGTATGTCTTATTCAGATTATTTGCAAAGACAGAAAGATGACAATATGGTTTATAATTATGCTAATGAAGAATACCAAATATATGAATTGAATAATTTATTAAATATTGATTCTGAGGTCATAGTTGAAAACAATCAAATACCACTTGTTATGATTAGATCTGGAGAGGATGGTGTTGCTTTAAGGGTTGATAATGTCTTAGGCTCTCGTGAAATAGTTGTGAAAAATGTTGGTGCTCAAATTTCTAGTGTTCCAGGTATATACGGAGCAACAATATTAGGAGATGGAAATGTAATCCTGATATTAGATGTGATTCCACTCTCTAGAAGTTATGTTAAGAAACTTAAAGACATTGAAGAAAGTGGTTATGTTGCTGAAGAAATTGAAGTAACAAGAGACCCTATAATAATGATTGTAGATGATTCTATTACGATGAGAAAAGTTGGGGAAAGAATTTTACGTAGAAATGATTATGATGTAGTAACTGCAAAAGATGGTATAGATGCACTTGATCAGCTTAAAGAAGTTGTTCCTGATGTAATGTTGTTAGATATTGAAATGCCAAGAATGGACGGTTATGAGTTAGCAATTGAAATGAAGAAAATAGAATCTTATGCTAATGTCCCAATTATTATGATTACTTCAAGAACAGGTGAAAAACATAGACAAAAAGCAATGGATCTTGGAGTCAATAGGTATTTAGGCAAGCCATATCAAGAGGCTGATTTATTAGAAAATATAAGTGAACTAATTGAAGAATTTAAAAACTAAATTAGTTGGAATAATACACTTAGGAAAGCGAGAAAAATCAGGATCGCAAATACTGGAAAAATTAAAACAGTATGGTTTTGAAGTTCGTGAGTGGGATATTGTTGATAGTAATGATTCAATAGTTGGTATAGAAAAAGTTGATGTGGTTATTATCAACATAGGAAATGCTATATTCGATTATGATTTTATTTTAGATAAAATCTTTGATTTGGATTTAACAGTTATTATTAATGAAGCACTATACAGTAATAAACTTGTTGGTAATAACCGGCAAAGTTGGGAGCGACATTTGTTACATAAAGTTGATTCTACATTTAGTGTTTTACCAAAATTTTCGAAAACTGACTTTAATAAAAATAAGCTAATTGACTTAACTCATTTTGGTATTGATCAAGTGTGGTTATTGGCAGCTTCAATAGGTGGTCCTGAAGCCATTCAAGCATTTTTGTCTCAGTTTAATGGTGATGAAAAAATTCTTTTTATTATTATACAACACATGGATAAAGAGTTTGTTCCAATGATGCAAAGTCAGTTTAGTTCTAGAAGTCACTTTGACATTGAGATTCCTTTATCTGGAATGAAAATTGAAGAGGTTAAATGTTTGATACATCCAGTAGATGAGTTTATATCATTTTCAAATGGTTCGTTAGATTTAGAGGCTATGAATGAAGTATTTGCCTACACGCCTTGTATAGATGAATGCACAAAGAATTTAGTCAACAAAATAAAAAATATAAATATAGCAGTTTTTAGTGGAATGTCATCAGATGGAGTACGAGCTGCGGAGCTAGTGAAAGAAAAAGGCAATAAAGTAATAACACAGACAGAAGACAGTTGTGTACTGTCTTCGATAATATCTGGTGTGAAAAATAGATTAACAGTTGATTTTGATGGTATGCCAACTGATATGGCAGATTATATAATTAAAACGCTCTAATTTGGAGATTAGAAATGGCTAATGAAATTCGTGGAATTTTAATTCCAGTAGCAAATGAAAAAAAGGTACTACTTCCTAATGCAATTATTGCTGAGGTAGTTTCTTATAAAGATTTAAAGGTATCAGCGTCCGCTCCAGATTGGTATGTTGGGGCTGTTAATTGGCGTGGTTATGAAAATGTACCTGTAATTTGTTATGAGTCTCTTTCAACTAACGGAGTAACAACTCGTGAAAAAGAAGGTAGAGTTGCAGTGATTAAAGCGCTAGGTGAGTTAGAGGGTCTGCCTTATTTCGCACTTATTGTTAAAGGTGTTCCAAGATTGCAAGTTGTGACTCAAGGTGATTTGCAAGTGCATGAACTAGAGGAAGATACTAATAATGCTATTGCTTCTCAAGTGACTATACAAGATGAATTGTCGGATATTCCTAATATCCGTTTTATTGAGCACGTAATCAATGCATTGCTTTCTGTTCAAGAAGAAGAATAGCTTACCTTTTATTCTCCTATTTGAATATTTTTACTCTCTTGTTTAGCTTGTAGCTTAAGTTTTAAAAGTGTATTGGCATCAAGAGTGTAATTTTCATCCAACAAACTATTCTTTGGTGGTTTTGACCAGCTGTTTTTATTTATATGTTTAAATTCATCCCATGCATTTTTGAGCACTTGATCTCTTTGCGAATAATCTGAAATAAAATCAAAGCTCTCAAGAGAGGTATATAAACTTTCTAATCCTTTAGATTCAACTAAAACATCTTCGAGAATTGAGTTTAGGCTTTTGAATGAAAATCGTCTGATAGCTGGATAATTATCTTCCATGGCAATTAATAAATGGGGGATAAGAAACAGTTTTTCTGAGTTACTCATATTTGTGCCTGTGTAATTTAAATTGTTTGCTGCTATTGCTCGTTCAACAGGATCTCCTGAATGCAGTTTATAAATTGTTTGGATAATATTTGTAAAACTTTCATTATATGGTTTTAATGAAGGCCAAAGTTCTATGCTTTTAGTCTGAATCCATTTATCCGTTTTGTCTAAATGACAAGCACTGCAACTACTGGGTTTATTGTTTTTTAATTCGAGGGTAGGATTCGGCGATTCTATTTTATGGCTGCGATGGAAAGCCATTACACCATAGACAATCTTAGGCATGTGGCAGTTGTAGCAAAGACTACCATCAGATTTGCTTTTATGTTTTGTATGAGGAGCAGGGTTTTTGACTAACTCTTGATGGCAAGCTTCACAAGCTTTATTGGTCAGATTATCTTTTGTTATCATGCCTTTGGGGTTGCCCTCATGCATATTATGGCAATTATTACAGGTTAAATCACCCTCAATATGGCACTTTGATTGTTTTAATCCTTGGTATTCGTATGCAGATAACCGAGGAGTTCCATCTTCCCAAAAACGAAGTTTAAATATATCACTGCTTTTAGTATTTAATTGTGATTTTTTAAAGACGGGATTAACATGATCCTCTAGGTTGTCTCCTGGTCGGTAGCTAGGACCTTTTTCCATCCATTCTCGTGCGAGTTCGTATGTTTTAGGCGTTCTTTGACCATGACATTGCCCACATATGTCCATCGATTTTTTAGCGGACAATTTATGTGGGCTAACAATGCTTTTATCATCGGTGTCAGTAAAACGAAGAAAGTAACGTCTTATTGGATTTTGATTTACCTTTATATGTTCTTCACCGTTAGCATGACAGGATTCACAACCAATCCCTAAGTCAGAAACATGGGAATCAAATCGAGAATCAACTTTTAAATTTAACTTTTTACCAGCCTTTGTTTGTTGGACGATTTCATCGTAGTTCAGCATGTTAGGTTTTATGCCTGTATTATGACAAAAGATACAATTTTGGTTCCAGATTCCTGTGTGTGAATCAAATGCTTGGTGGTCATTTCCTAAAAATGCTCCATTTAGGTGTACCCACCTCTTGTCTAGAATATGCCATAAAAGTTCTAAACGGTAATAGTTGCCATCAGTGTTTTCAGTTTTAGCTAAATATTGTTGGTAGCGGCGAGAACCAACAGTACGTGTGATTTCTAATGAATATAAGAAATCTTTTGTTGAAGGGTCGAAGTAATTGAAATAGTATTTTCCATTTTTTAATTGTGGTTGAACAGTTATGCCCCAGTAGGTGTAGTGTTTCCCATCAAAATCACCTTGGACATTTTGAATGTTTGCTTCCTGAGTCATTGTACTGTGGTAAGTCTTTCTCCACGAGTTAAATTGTTCTTCATGGCAGGTTTTACACTTTGACGCACCAACATAAGAATCATTATGAAAATCTATTTTAATCGAGGCTGACCTCTGAGCATAAATTGAGGCAAATATAAGCAAAGCAAAAATTAAAATTACAATAAAAAGAGGAAGGTGTTTTTTTGACATATGCCATTATAAAATAAAATAAAGAAAAATGAAATTTCCTTATAAAAAAAATGTCTATAGTGTATGATAAAAATACTCAAAAGCAACCAAGACTATAACAATAATAAATGAAACTCTCATTAGCCATTGGACTTCGGTATACCCGAGCCAAAAAGAAAAATCATTTCATCTCATTTATCTCATTAATTTCTATGGCAGGAATTGCCCTAGGAGTCATGACAGTAATTGTCGTAATTTCTGTCATGAATGGCTTTGATAAAGAACTTAAAGATCGTATGCTAGGCTCTGTTGCACATGCAACTATTTCTTCTTACAATCATGAGTATATCCAAGGTTGGGAAAGTGCTATCGAAGTCGCACAGAATACCACAGGTGTAGTTAGTGCTTCTCCTTATGTTAGCTCGGAGGCTATGTTACAAGGAGCAAGAACAACAGGGGCACTAATTCAGGGTATTAGCCCAGAGTTAGAAAAAACGGTCACAAAAATATCAGAACACATGAAATATGGTAGTTTTGATGATTTGGTTGAAGGGCAATGGAATATCATCTTAGGATTTGACTTGGCAGCGATGTTAGGGGCAGGCCCTGGTGATAAAGTGATGGTCTATATTCCGCAATTTAAAACCACAGCAGTAGGGCTTTCACCCCGCATGCGTAAATTTACAGTCGTAGGTATCTTTGAAATGGGATCCTATGAATACGATTCAAAGTTGGCATTAGTTCATTTGACCAGTGCTCAAAAATTAAAAATTACGCATGGTGGCATCGAAGGTATTCGAATTAAAACTAATGATTTAATGCAAGCACCTAAAATTGCGTATCAATTGGGTGAAAAGCTTGGTGGGTTTTTTAAAGTGAGAGATTGGACACAAGAAAATGCCAGTTTTTATCAAGCAACTCAAACTGAACGCATGGCTATGTTTATTATATTATCCATGATTATAGCTGTTGCTGCTTTTAATATCTTATCGACGATGGTGATGTTAGTAACAGATAAGAACAGTGACATTGCCATATTAAGAACACTAGGAATGTCTGGCGGACAGGTAATGAATATTTTCATGGTCACAGGTATTATTATTGGTAGCATTGGAACCGTAATTGGCGTCATACTTGGATTGATTGTCTCTTTTAATGTCACTACAATTATTTTGTGGTTAGAAGAGTTTTTCAAAACAGATTTCATGCCATCAGATGTTTACTATGTTACTGAATTAACTGCTGATATTCATCAAGCAGATGTCATTGCGATTGCAATTGTAGCATTTGGCTTATCTTTTTTGGCAACAATTTATCCTGCATGGCGCGCCAGCCGAATACAACCAGCTGAGGCATTACGCTATGAATGATATTATTTTAGAGTGTCAAAATATTAGTCAACAATTTGAAGATGGCAAAACAATAATCTCTGTTTTAAATGAAATAAATTTCAGTATTGAACATGGGCAAAGTGTTGCTATCATGGGTGCTTCGGGAGCTGGGAAGTCAACGTTACTGCAACTTTTAGGTGGTTTGGATAACCCAACATCTGGTCGGGTGCTAATTAAAGGCAATGATTTTGCACAAGTCAGTCAAAAACAACGTGGTTTACTGAGAAATAAATATTTGGGCTTTATTTATCAATTCCATCATTTATTACCTGAGTTTTCAGCACTTGAGAATGTCATGATGCCTTTGTTGATTGCAAAGATACCAAAAAAAGAAGCCAAACTAAAAGCTATGGGTTTGTTAGCTGAAGTGGGTTTAGAAGAGCGTGTAAAGCATCGGCCAGGACAATTGTCAGGTGGCGAGCGACAAAGAACGGCAATTGCACGTGCAATGGTTACAAATCCAGCTTGTATCTTAGCAGATGAGCCCACAGGAAATTTAGATGAGTCTACTGCTACAACTGTTACAGAACTCATGTTACGGCTCAATCAAAAGCACAATAATGGCATGATTGTAGTGACTCATGACAAAATATTAGCAGCTAAAATGCAAAAAACTTATGAATTAACTGGAGGGAAACTCGTCCTTCAGTAATTCAGAAGCGGGACAAAGGATTTGTCATGTTAGTTTTATCACTTAGCTTTTTAATAGGAATTTCACAACTGTTGTGGCTGCCAACAATAGATTTAGCCTGGTTATATGCCAGTCTGATTGTTTTAACTGTTTGCATCGTTTCACTTTTTTATATAAGTAAATACCGTCAACTCTTCTTGCTCGTTATTTTCTTTATATTTGGTTTTTCATATGCCCTAATAGTAGCTAATTTATATAAGTCACAGCAACTTCAAAAAGCCCCCGCTGAATTGATTGTTGTCAAAGGGTATGTCGCTGATATTCCATCTGTGTCTGCCAATAAAGTCAAGTTTGTTTTGGAGCTTGAAAATACAGTCGATTATTTGCCAGTTAAAAAATTACTTATTAATTGGTATGATACGGAACAAAAAATAAAGCCAGGTCAAATATGGCAATTAACTCTAAAAATCAAACCAATTCATGCTCTCTACAATCCTGCTACATTTGATTATAGCAAATGGTTGTTTCGAAATGGAATTGATGCAACAGCGACAGTTAAAAAAGGCATTTTATTAAATGAATCTCATAAAGGTTTCTTTTCACGAGTCAACTCTATAAGGGTTAAACTTGCCCAAGTAATTACTGAAAACACCAGTTCGAAACGTGTTGAGTCTTTACTCACTGCATTGATGATTGGAGATAAAAGTTTAATTTCTAAGGAAGATTCTCACTTATTTCAAAAAACTGGAACGGCTCATTTAATTGCAATATCAGGCTTACATATTGGGCTGATGGCTTTTGTTGGTTTATTAATCGGTCGCTTTGTTTTTTATATCTTTACATCACAAACTCACAATCGCTATGTATATGAAGCATTATTTACAATTACATTTGCCTTAATATATGCTTTATTAGCAGGAATGTCGACCCCAACAATTAGAGCATTAGTTATGGTTGTAGTTTTTGCTGCATCTTATGTCAATAAGTCCCATGTTTCTCGATGGAGTGCTTGGTCTTATGCATTGTTTATTGTTTTGTTATTTGATCCATTAAGTGTTTTAGATGCAGGTTTTTGGTTTTCTTTTATTGCTGTAGCAGTATTGATGTTTGCTTATTCAGGAAAGATGTTTGAGAAAAACAAAGTATTAGGGTTTATCAAAGCCCAATTTGTCATATTGATCGGTCTCATGCCCTTGATGGTTGTGGTTTTTCATCAATTTAATATTCTGACTCCTTTTGCAAATTTTTTAGTCTTGCCACTTGCATCCATTGTTTTGATACCATTGTTGTTTTTGTCTTTGTTTGTTTTTTTTATTTCAGAATCTCTCGCTCATTTTGTGTTTTTAGCAGTGGAAAAAACAGCAGAACTTTTTTTCTATGTATTGGATTATCTCTCCCAGTTTGATTATTTAAAAATTTCAATGCCTTCATTTAGTGGGTTGTATGTTGTCATATTATCTCTATCCGTAATTATTTTACTATTACCGCGCTTATTTCGTTGGAAATGGTTAGTATTGGTTCTATTTATTCCAATGTTTTTACCTGTAAACAATGACTTAAATGAAAAAGAATTCAAAGTTAATATTTTGGATGTAGGGCAGGGTTTATCCATTATTATTCGTACCAAGAAGCACACATTGGTTTATGATACTGGAGCTAAATATGAGTCTGGATTTTCAATGGCTCAAGCTATTGTAATGCCTGTCTTGCAGAATTTTGGAGTTAGAAAATTAGACAAGTTAGTGTTATCACATGTGGATAATGATCATGCGGGTGGAACACAAGACTTAATTACATTTTATAACCCTAACGTGTTTGATGTTATGGGTGAATTTAATAGCTGTCAATACCCTTTGTCATGGAACTGGGATGGCGTTGATTTTGATGTTTTGAGTCCTTTTGAGCTAGAACCCTATTTGGGTAATAATACTTCATGTGTAATTAAGGTGAGTAATGAAATAAATTCTATTTTATTAACTGCCGATATTGAAGAACCTGTGGAATACCGTTTACTCACGCAATTTCCTAAAAAAATAAAATCTGATGTTTTATTGGTTCCACATCATGGAAGTTTAAGCTCTTCGAGTGAAGATTTTATTAAAGCAGTTAATCCACTATTTGTTGTTAACTCATCGGGTTATGTTAACCAGTTTCACCACCCTCATGCCAAGGTAAAACGACGATATGAGTTGCTTGAAATTCCATTTTATGATACTCAATCAGCTGGAATGATAGAAGTATATTCAGACAATAGTGAAATATATGTCATTACCTATCTGAGTAACAACCAACATTTTTGGCATTCTGGAAGCCTGTGATTTATTGTTTCTGTAGGTATATAAAAATGATGAATTAAATGAATGGTTAACTATTTTAACTCAATAAATTCTTTATCTCATCTTCTCCAAGTTTTTTCAATTTTTTTTCTAAGTTATCAAGATGAATGACGATTTCATTAGATACTTCAACAAGAAGTCTATATTTAACTTTTGCTATTTTATGGTCATCTGTACTAGCCTTTGATGTTTTACCAATTAATCGACTAAAAAAGGAAAGTTTTTTTTCTTGAAATAAAAGTTTAAAAATTTCCATATATATTAAATGTAAATTCGAGTGAGAGTTTTCAATTTTTTTAAATTCTTGGAGACTTGAAAGGTTTTGGCCTTCACCATAATACCATTGCCCAAAAATACAATCAGTATGGTTAATGGGGACTTGTTCTTTATCAATATTTATGCCTTCAATCAAAGCAGCTGCATGACCAACCCATCGTTTATGTGCTAATTTGGCTTTTCTAAGGTTGTGAATGATTTCTCGCATATGAATTTGTACTGGTTAAATGTGAGGTGACATTCTACCTTTAAACAAATGCAATCATATGATCCATATCAAGTTTTAACAATCTTTAACATTTTAGGGCTTAATGAGATTTTTCTTCAAATACTCTCTTCTAAATAACTTAATAAAGATATAGATAATCAGCGTAAATTTAAAGGATTTCTTGACATTGTTCTCAGCTAAAATCCACTAAATAACCCCATCCAACAATTCAAGTTGTAAAGCCGCATATTCGTCATATTGACACAGCTAGTAGTGGTTTTTAAAGACGAGAATATGGCCAAACTTTAAAAGCTATTAGAGCTAAAACACGCTTATATTAACGAAATTCCATTCCTGGAAATCTATGGTATATATAGTTTTGTTGAATAACAAATACATACTTTAAGTGACAGTACAGGGTTTCGACATAAACAAACAAATTGCAGAAGTAGAAGGAGCTCTAAAGAGTGAAAAGAACCTATCGCCTGCGATGGTTTCTATGATAAAAATGTTGATTCTAATAGTTCGGTTGCCAGCTAATAAATCTAGTTTAAATAGCCGCAACAGCTCCATACCAGCATCAACAGAGCAAAGCCGTGTATATGTCTCAATACCAACTATTGCTCTATAATCGATAGAAAGATTATTTCACCAAACAATTGAATATTCCAATTTCAGCGGGCACACTTTATAATTCCAATGTTGAAGCCTACAGCAAATTAGAGACCTTTGCATAACTCTGGGACGGTGGAAAAAAGAATGAAAAAAGCTCCAATTAAGGCAAAAAATGAGTCAAATAGCCCGCTATTTGCGAGTTTTTTAACGCTGAGTGGAGTTTTTTGTAACTTTTTTACTCGTTCCACGGGTTGTGCAAAGGTCTCTTTTATTTTGTTTTTGACTCATTCCAGCCAAGGTGTTTTTCAATGTCTTTTATTGGGATTTTATAATGTAAGAGACCTTTGCATAACTACCTACTTTTCTTGAAAGTAACTGTAAATACGTTTTTAAAAATTTGATTTCTCATAAAATTCTCAATTTTTCTTCTAAAGCACTGTATTTAGTGCTTTAAACTCGATT